>Ga0308019_10002099_pt1 | contig 11590 bp, 11 predicted proteins | sample Neamet284_FD_203135 | JGI IMG/M metagenome (GOLD analysis project Ga0308019, IMG submission 203135) | Marine microbial communities from water near the shore, Antarctic Ocean - #284 | ecosystem: Environmental > Aquatic > Marine > Unclassified | place: Southern Ocean | collected 2014-10-01
TGTGATATAATTCATTAATCGATCTGTTTTTTCAAAAAACCCGTTAGTTTCATCAATACTTTCAATATCCATACGAAATTTATCACACAGTATATTTGTATTGCCTACTTTGATGGTTTCTGTTCCTGCCCAAAGGAATCGACCTCGTATTTGTTTTCCCTCGTGATCTAAATTGAACCATTTTGTATCGATAGATTCTTTAGACTGGCGTGTTAATCGAGCGAACATGGTAAAAATGGTTTGGGTTGAATCGGTTCTGATCCGGGATTTTTTTTTATAAGTTAATAAACCGTTTTCAAGTGTTATTAAAGCGAACTGCTTCATGTCTTCCTGGTTTATCATTTTTAAAAATGATTTGAGACCAAAATGTGACGAATCAAAGTGTGTTACATAAGTGTTTTTTGAGGGCAAAATCATATCAATGATACCTACAGTTTCAAATGTTAATGAAACGGAATCTGGGCGTAGTTGATATGTTCCTTTCGCCAGAGGAAGTCCATACACGTTGGCAGAATAAATCTGTGCAGATGCCCAGTTAGATAAGAAGATAAAGAGAAGTATCCTGCTGATACAGTTGATCTTTAAGTAATTACGAGTAAAGATTCGGCAATTAAAAAATAAAGTGTCACACCAAGAATATCGATGGCGGTGGTGACGAATGGACCGGTGGCAATGGCAGGGTCAATGTCGAATCGGTTCAGTATAAGTGGTACCATTGAACCAATCGTTGTAGCAATAATCATTGAAAGACAAATACTAAGGCCTACGACTACGCCTAGCAGCGGAGATACATCTAAGAATCGGAATATGGCAAAAATTCCCAAAAGTATTCCATATAGAATGCCGAGAATTAGCCCAACGCGAATTTCTTTAAATAAAATTTTTGTTGAATTTTCAAAACTTACACGTCCTGTTGCTAAACCACGGACAATAATTGTAGAAGATTGAGTTCCAATATTTCCACCCATCCCCATAATAACGGGGATAAATGCAGCCAAGGCAATCGTACTTTCAAGAACATTATCAAAAACACCAATGATAAATGCTGCGCCAATGCCACCAACCCAACTGGCAAAAAGCCAGGGCAATCGCATGCGTGCATTTTCCCAAGAAGATTTTAAAAGAATTTCTCGATCTTTACCAGCACCCACCATTTGTAAAAAATCTTCTGTGGCTTCTTCACGGATGACATCTAAAACGTCATCGACCGTGACGATACCCAATAATTTTTCATCACCATCCACAACTGGGACTGCGAGAAAATTATATTGGGAAACAATTCGAGCCACTTCTTCTTGGTCTGTCTCTGGCCTGACGGCATGAACTTTTATGGACATAAGATCTTTAAGCATTGTATCACTAGGGGTGGTGACCAAATCCCTTAGTGAGACCACACCATTCAAACGACCATTATCATCCACGGCATACAAATAGAAGACCATTTCTGCTTCTTCCTGATCTTGAAGGGCCGCAATGGCGTCTTTAGCTTTTGTCTCTTCATGAAGTGTAAAGACATCAGTATACATGAGAATCCCAGCACTGTCTTCTGGGTAAGCCATCATTTCTTCGAGTTCTTCTTGTTCTTCCGCTTGGAGGAGATCTATTATAGTTGAGGCGTATTTCTCTTCTACTAAACCCATGAGGTAAGCTTGTTCGTTAGAGCTGGCTTCTTCTAAAATTGCCGCAATTCGCGATGGTTCTTCTTGCTCTAAAAGGCGGATAACAATTGATTCATCTAGTTCACCTAAAAACTCAACGGTTTCATCGGTGGGAGTCATAAAAGCAAAGATTGTATCCTGTTCTCCTTCATTGAAGTAACGAAAGATTAGGGCCATATCAGCCGGGTGTGTTCTTTCGATCAATTTAATGATATTGATTTTAGCATGTCTCCGGAGGAGGCGTCGAAAGGTGTCTCGCATGAGAGTAATCTCTGTACCAAACATTTCTTTTTTCATATTATTTCACCTGAATCATTTTTAATTGTTTAAATCCGAACCAGAAAACGGCACCACCCATTACTAGTAAAATCGGATTTATATGTCCATGCCACAGGATAAGCGATTCAAGCGAATCACCAATGGATGTAAAAAACAAGGAAGTACCATTAATTATTACATGAAAAATGATGCATGGAATTACAGAATTTGTCCGCCAAGCTAAGAAGCCAAGAAGAACCCCTAAAGAATAAATTTGAATCATCCAGTAAGGATTGAAATGAATTACGGCAAAAAAGAGACTTGAGAAAAGAATGGCTTTTGTAATGTCACCCCAAGTATTCTCTAGGTACTTTTGGAGGAATCCACGGAAAAGAATTTCTTCTCCTACTGGTGCTAGTATAACGATGGTAAAAATCAGGAGAGCGAGAGAAAGAGGGTTTTCTGGTTTCAGCATTGCCTCAACTTGAAGGAATGAATCGGGCATTGGAATTACCATGTTAACCAAAAGGTTTAACTCGTCTGAAAGAATAACGGCGCCTAAAGAAAATAAAATTGTTGAAAACACCGTTTCTCTCGAAACAAAATTGAATCGAAGAGATTTTGAAAGGGAATAATTTTTCCTTAGTAAGTAATAGATTACTGGTACGACCAAAAAGCCTTGGCCGATGAACATAGCTAAATAGGTAGGAAGGCCCGGTTTAGCGCCGGAAAGAATAGCTGGATCAAGTGTGCCAACTATTGATCCGATAATTAGCGCCGATAGGACTGATAGAAAAACGATTCCGAATACAAACCGGACCGATAGAGTCTTGTTCATTAGGGTCTGAATCTTTCAATTTCATAATTATAAAAGTTACGGCAATTTATTGACACTGAGAAACCACCGGTTGTTTTGTTAAATGATGTAAAAAAACTCCCATTGCAACACCGATATTCAGAGATTCACCGATCCCATGCATTGGGATAGCTACCGTTTTATCCAACACCGATATTATATTTCCACTTATTCCATGGGCTTCACTGCCCATTACTAAGCACCATTTCTCTGAGAAAGAGTTAAACGTATCTATGGTTGATCCACGAGAGTCAGCGCCAATAATCAGATGATTATTTAATGTATTAAGATCTAAGTGCCCTATCCACGAGAGGTGAAAGTGTGCTCCCATGGCACTACGAACTACTTTCGGATTAAATGGATCAGTGCATCCCTCAGAAAGAATTATTTGGTTGATTCCAAACCAAGTTGCAGTTCGCAGTATAGTACCCATATTCCCCGGGTCAGCAACATGGTCTAAGTAAATAAAGTTTTGATCCAAATTAGGTTTATTAAATTGGGGGATTTTGTAAACAGCTAGAACTCCCGAAGGAGTCACAGATGGGGATAGGCGTTTAATATCTTCTTCAGAAACAATTTCTGGATTGATTGCCCTAATTAGATCAGAATTCTTTTCGGAAAAAGATTCCGTAGATATTCCAATTTCAAATTGTGCATTTGTATTTATGGCTTCTTTTATAGATCGGACACCTTCAATGATAAAAAGGCTATGCTGCTCCCGAAATTTTTTTTGATGCAGAGAACGAATTAGTTTATTTTGGTTTTGGCTGATCATTTGCTTTTGTAAAGAATTTCACCGTTTACAATTGTGTAGAGGATTTTAGTGTCTAGAATTTTATCCTCTGGGATAGTGATAATATTTTGAGATAAGACAGTAAAATCAGCATATTTACCAACGTCGATGGATCCTTTAATGGTTTCCTCAAAAGCGCCAAAGGCTGCATTGATAGTATAGCTTTTTAGAGCTTCCAATCGGGACATTTTTTGATTTGGTTCAAACCCATCTGCTGGTTTTCCATTGAGTGTTTTTCGTGATACGCTGGCATAAAAAGATGCAATAGGATTCACCGGCTCTACGGGGACATCAGTGCCATTAATAATAATGGCTCCCGTATCCATGAGGTTTCGCCAAACGTATGCGCCATCAATAATTCGTTTTTCCCCAAGGCGATCAATTGCCCAAGATCTATCAGAAGAAAGATGTATTCCTTGCATGGAAGCAATTACGCCTAATTCTCCAAATCGTGGAATATCTGTTGGATCTATATGTTGTGCATGTTCAATCCGCCAGCGGTGATTATTAGCTTTCCCAGAGTTTTCTTCAAAGGCTTTTTGGAACTGATCTAAGACTTCACGGTTGGCACGGTCGCCGATCGCATGGGCGTTTACCTGAAAACCATTTGCCAATCCATTTGTGGCAACTTTGTACACATATGCCATGGATTGGGTTGCCATGCCCACATGTCCAGGCCGATCGGTATAGTCATTTAAAAGCCAAGCGCCTCTAGAACCAAGAGCGCCATCGGCATTTAGCTTAATAGATCGAATGGTCAGGTGATCATTTCCTGTGCCAATTTCAGGACCTTTTTTATACCACTCTTTTAATAGATTAGGATCTCCACTAGAAAGCATCACATATAACCGGATTTTTAATGCTCCTCTGTCCAATGCTTTTCGAAAAGCTTCAATGGCTTGATGCCCTGAGCCCGCATCCTGAAAAGAGGTAATGCCATTTTTTAAACATTCATTTATGGCCAATTCCAAGGCCATTTGGCTTTTACCCTGCTGTGCTTCTGTGGCGGTGTTTGGATCGGCATCGTCTTTTGAAGTTTGTACATGGCGACCGACGAGTCTCTGTGCCCGTTCATTGAAAATTCCAGTGGGATTTCCCCGGAGATCCTTAATGATTTCTCCACCGAAACCAAATTCAGTTTCAGTAGTAACGCCTGCAATTTCCATTGCTTTGGCATTGGCAAAGGCCGCATGCCCACTGGCATGGGTAAGCCAAACAGGATTGTCCGGTGACGCCGCACTAAGTTTATTGTGGGTTTGAAATCCTTTAACCATCGTTTCAGGACTTTGTGACCATTTGCTTTGATGCCAACCACGACCAAGAATCCATTCTCCAGGTTTAGCTTTTTTTACGGCATCAGTGACCATATTTACTAATTCATTGTAGTTTTTAATATTGCTTAAATCCAAACGCATTTTAGCATATCCCAATCCCAGAAAATGACCGTGCCCTTCGATTAGTCCAGGTACCATAGTTGCGCCATTTAGGTCAAGAATTTTAGTATTCTTATCTTTAAATGAACGAAGTTGATGGTCTTTACCAACGGCAATAATCTTACCATTTTTTATTGCAACGGCTTCAACAATAGGGTTGAAATCGTTTACGGTATAAATAATGCCGTTTTCAATGATAAGATCGGCTTTGTATTTTTCACAACCGATTGCGAAAAGTAAGAGAAAAGAAGTAAAAAATATTTTTATCAATCTCAAGGGAACCTCCTTCAGTGAAATAATAAAGGGAAAGATAATGCACCTAAACTATTTTCCTTAATGAATTCATTAAACAAATTCCATTGTAAGACCCTCATGAACCCGGTAATTTCCGACTTTAATTATCGAGGAAAAATGATGTCAAAAGGCGTAACACCTCAAAGTAAAGATTATTCAGCTTGGTACACAGAAGTGGTCATTAAGGCCAGTTTGGCCGATTATGGCCCAGTGAAAGGCACCATGGTTGTAAGACCCTATGGGTTTTCCTTATGGGATAATATTAAAGAAATTTTCGATAAGATGATTAAGGAAACGGGTCATGTGAATGCTTATTTTCCTCTTTTTATTCCTAAATCCTATTTTGCAAAAGAAGCAGAACACGTAGAAGGCTTTGCAAAAGAATGTGCAGTTATTACTCATACTCGTCTAAAAGCTGATGATGAACATGGGGTTATTGTTGATCCTGAATCAAAGCTAGAAGAAGAAGTCATTGTACGTCCAACATCAGAAACGATAATCTGGGCCATGTATAAAAAATGGATTCAGTCTTACCGAGATTTACCATTGCTTATTAATCAATGGGCTAACGTGGTCCGTTGGGAAATGCGCACACGATTATTTTTACGCACTACAGAATTCCTTTGGCAAGAAGGTCATACTGCCCACGCCACGGCAGATGAGGCGGAAGAAGAAACACTCTTAATTTTAGGATTATACAAAAAACTTGCAGAAGAATATTTAGCCATGCCCGTTCATACAGGTCTTAAATCGGATTCAGAAAAATTTGCTGGAGCGGAACGGACATATTGTATCGAAGCTATGATGGGAGATAAACGTGCGCTTCAAGCTGGAACGTCTCATAATTTAGGGCAAAATTTTGCCAAGGCTTTTGATGTTACTTTTCAAACTCAGGACAATAAAGAAGAATTAGTTTATGCCACAAGTTGGGGGGTTAGTACTCGTCTTGTTGGGGCGGTGGTTATGACCCATGGCGATGACAAAGGACTCAAGCTTCCACCTAAAATTGCTCCATATCAAGTTGTTGTTGTACCTATTTACAGGGATGATGAATCCAAAAAAGATGTTCAAGAGTATCTTACCTCGATTTTATCTGATCTCCGCGATGGGGGCGTTCGCGTCCATGAGGATTGGCGAAAAGGAAGTCCCGGATTCAAATTTAACGAATGGGAATTGAAGGGTGTGCCTTTGCGCCTTGAAGTTGGCCCCAAAGATGTAGAGACTGGGAAAGCTGTTTTGGTTCGGAGAGATAATGGGGAAAAACAATTTGTTCAGAAAAAAGATATTTCTGGTTTAGTCCCAAAATTGTTAGACGAAATTCAAGCGGGGATGTTTGAAGCCGCTAAATTGTTTCGTACAAAAAATACCCATACAGTTTCATCATATGATGATTTTAAGAAAATCATTGGGAATAATGACGGTTTTATTCGTTGTGGATGGGACGGAACGGTTGAATCGGAAATGGCGATTAAGGATGAAACAAAGGCCACTATTCGTGTAATCCCTTTTGATGAAAACCCCAAAGATCTAAATTGTATATATTCTGGTAAGCCAGCCAAGCACGAAGTCATTTTTGCCAAGGCCTACTAATTGTATTTAATAGTTTACTAAACGATTGAAGGTTTTGTAAACTAATATTAAAATGCTAACCAATTCAACCGCAATTGTCTTGAAGCGGTTTCCTTATAGTGAAACCAGTATTATCGCCCGTTGTTTCGTGCGAAACTTGGGAAAGATGAGTTTTATTGTTCATGGTGCTTACAGAAAAAAATCACCCATGGGGGCATATTTTCAACCGATTAATTGTTTAGAATTAATTTTTTATTTTAAGGAAAGTCGTGATCTCCAGACCGTATCTAAGGCTGCCTTTTCTCACCCATGGTCTATTATTCCAACAGATTTGAAAAAAATTTCGTATGCTATGGCCATGATTGAATTGACGGATAAATGTCTCACAGATCGCGATGCCCATGGAGATCTTTATGACGAATTAGAGTTGGCGTTAAAAACAATTGAGAGTGAAAATACGCAATTGAATCTGGCCTATTGGTTTTACCAATTTCAGCTTTTGAAATTATTGGGATTTAAGCCTGATTTTGAACAAGCTGAACTTGATTTTGTACCATTACCAAATCCATTTGCGGGCCCTAATTCAAAAACTATTTTTGACTATTTTCAAAAAGGCCAGTCGGGTATGCACGAAGGGTTAAAAGTCACAGTCCAAGATAGACAAGCAATAAGTAGTTATTTAAACACGTGTTTAGGTGTTCATTTTGATAATGTAAAAAATTTAAAATCTCTTCAAATCTTGCGTGAAATAGTTTCTTAATGATTTATGGCAATATTTTGAAAAGACAAAATGGTGACATATTTGTCCAGAGATAAGTATAAATCCTCGAAATTTATTCAATAGATATGCACTACCAACTTCAATCAAAACAGGGAAACCTTTCCTTCAAGCCACAGTATTTTACTGAAGCCATAAAAATATTAATTGCGATAAACGCGATTGTTTTTTTCTTTCGTTTTGTTGCTCAAAGCCAGTTTGATCTGGCCCAGATTTTCGGTCTTTCAGCAAGTTCAGTTTGGCCGAGGGTTTGGCAGCCTGTGACATACATGTTCATTCATGGGGATTTCTTTCATATTTTTATGAACATGTTTGTCTTGTGGATGTTTGGTTCAGAACTTGAATCTATTTGGGGTCGCCAAGGATTTTTAAAATATTATTTTACCACCGGTATCGGTTCTGGATTGGTATGGCTAATCTTTAATATTGGAAATCCTTTTACCGTATTAATTGGTGCAAGCGGCGCAATTTATGGAATACTTTTGGCTTATGGACTCATGTTTCCCAACCGAAAAATTATGATTTATTTTTTGTTTCCCGTAAAGGTGAAATATTTCGTGATCTTTTTAGGCGCGATGGCTTTTGTGTCATCCATGGGAACTTCAGCATCTAACATCAGTCACTTGACGCATTTATCCGGGATGGTGATGGGCTACCTTTATCTGAAATCTCCGTGGACATTGCCGAAGGTTCGCCTGTTAGTTAATTCGAAATTTGCTGAAATAAGATATAAAAGAGAAGGGAAAAAAGAAGCACGAAAATTAAATAGACAGCAAACAGTAGACTTTCTTTTGGATAAGATTAACCAAGTGGGATATGATGAACTGACTGAAGATGAAAAAGATGAATTATATATTAACAGCCGTCATTTAGGAAAAGATATAGATAAAGACTAGTTGTGAATCGTTGAAGAAAATCAAAAACAATAATTCTGTATAGACGTCCTGACTACTTTGGGGTAACGCATCTCGAAGTCAATCTTTCTTTTTCTTATCAATCACCTTAAAAACTTTTTCACCTTTTTTAGCCATGCGGTACTTTTCTCGAGCAAGTTCTTCAATATATTTATAATCAGTTTGGAGTTTTGTTCTTTCGCTCTCTAACGCAATCTTTTCTTCCCTGAGGGTATTGATTTTAGCCTGAGTTTTAGCTCGTTCTTTTTTTAAGCTGTAGAGTGGATAAAGGCCATGGTCGCCAAAAAATAAAATAATCAAAAGTGCTGCGGCTCCCATGAGAAGTAAGGCGCGAATTACGCGTTTTTGAACATCAACAGTGGATGTTCCTAAAGCTCGTTTTCTTTTAATCCGTTTGGACTTGTCCCTTGGACTCATGAACAACCTAAGACCTCCATCCCAGGGAATTTGGCTTTAGATCCAAGTGTTTCTTCAATACGAAGCAATTGGTTGTATTTTGCGATTCGGTCTGTCCTTGATGCGGATCCTGTCTTGATTTGCCCGACACCCATCGCAACAGAAAAATCCGCAATAGTTACATCTTCTGTTTCACCTGATCGATGTGAAATAACAGCGCCATAATTACTTGATTTCGCCATTTCAATTGCCTGAATAGTTTCGGTCACTGATCCAATCTGGTTCAGTTTTATCAGAATTGCATTTATGGCATTATCATCAATGGCGCGTTGAAGCCGGGTAATGTTTGTTACGGTAAGGTCGTCGCCCACAATTTGCACATGGCTACCAATTTCTTTGGTTAATAATTGCCATCCTTTCCAATCATTTTCATCTAAACCATCTTCGATTGAAACAATGGGATATTGGTTTGCCAAGGACTTGAGGTAGGCCACCATTTCTTCTGAGGAATATTGTTTATTTTCCGAAGTAAGATGATATAGTCCATCTTTGAATATTTCACTAGAGGCTACATCCAATGCTAAAAAGATTTCTTTGCCTAATGTGTAGGGCGTTTTTTCAATGGCTTCCAGGATGACTTCCACCGCTTCGGCATTGGAACGCAAGTTAGGAGCGAAGCCGCCCTCGTCCCCCACCGCAGTGTTGAGCCCTTTTTTTTTAAGTACTGATTTCAAATGGTGAAATGTTTCAACACCCATTTGCAGGGCAGCAGAAAAAGATTCGGCTCCTATCGGGAAAACCATAAATTCTTGGATGTCCACATTGTTATCGGCATGGCTTCCGCCATTCAAAATATTCATCATAGGTATAGGTAAGGTAGAGGCGTTCTCTCCGCCAAGGGAAGCATAAAGAGGTATCCCTTTGGCTTGTGCTACCGCATGGGCTGTTGCTATGGAGACGCCTAAAATTGCATTCGCACCCAAGTTGCTTTTATTTGGTGTGCCATCCAGATCTATCATAGCTTGGTCAACTTCTGATTGATCGGAGGCATCCATGCCATTTAAAGTTTTAGCAATAGTTGTGTTTACATTATTTACTGCGATCTGAACACCTTTGCCTAAAAATCGATTTTGATCACCGTCTCTTAGTTCAACCGCTTCGTGTTCACCCGTTGAAGCACCAGAAGGAACGATGGCTCGCCCAATGGTACCATTTTGTAGTTTTATATCCACCTCTACAGTTGGATTCCCCCTGGAATCGAGTACTTCGCGCCCGAGAATATGCGTTATTTTTAAATCTAGCATGAATTTTCCGGAAATTTATTTAATAAATCAGATAGGAATTTTACTTACTATAAAGCACATTGCCGAGGAGAAAAGGTAAAAAAACCAATTTTCCCAAAAATTCTTGATTAATTCATTTTTGTTGTTAAATTCACTGCAATGAAAATGACTGTGGAACATATAACCACATACTTAAAACGCGAAAGAATTGAACCAAAAGGGGACAAGGGAGACCTGTCCCCTTTTTCGTTCAATTAATCCTAACCAAGGAGGAACCTAATGGCTGACATAACTTCAACCGTACAAGGCATTGCTAATTCTGTAGTTGGCTTAATTAAAGCACTAATTGTGATGTTTGTGTTTGTAAACATCATATATTCGACTGGATTTGACCCAATCGGCGGAATTGTTGATTTGGTAGAATCATTCCTAGACGGAGGATTTTCCGGTCTGCTTGCCTTGTTAATATTTGTTTCTTTCGCAGGTTAATCAGTAGACTGTCGGGTCCTTTTTGAGGTTCCGATCTACTATAATAATCCTAGGAGATAACAAATGAATAAGGCCTTTGAAACCATAACTGCGTTTATCGGCGACATCACCAATCTTTTAAAAGGTTTGGTGGTTCTCGGCATCGTAGTTGGCATTCTTTTTGACGATTACTTCGGTGTTATTGCAGGTATAGGCAGCTTAATGAGCAAATTCGGCGATGCCGGGTTTGCTGGCCTGCTTGCTTTAATGCTCATTGTCTTTTGGTATAAAAAGTAAGCGTTAAACAGTAAGTTGAAAAAGCGCCCCAACTGTGTTGGGGCGCTTTTTTTGTTTTATGGTATTTTGATGTTTAGGAATAAAGTGCGTATCTTATTTTATTCGCGCCCGGCGACCTGCCTGCCGCATTTGTACATACTTTTCTATCCTCTATGAAGATTGGGCCTGGTCTCAGTTATATTAATTAGTAAGTACTGGTGAGATTCAAACCAACCAAAGCGATAGGTTTGATCTTTGTTGAATTTTTTTCAACCATCTTGCAAAATTGAATTGGATTGAATGGCAGCCCCAATTGAATTATTTAATTCTAGGCTATACTATTGAGATATGAATCTTCCCGTAGAAATGTTAGCACGCATGATTGCCCGCTCAAGTTACAGTCGAGGGTTGAAAATTTGATATAATTTATCTAATAGCTTTTGCTTGGGATTCAAAACCAGAGTTACCCTGCCAGTCTTTCTTTCAATTCATCGGTGAATATTTCTGGTGGAATATTTATTCAGGCAACTTTTTCACCGCTTATTGGTTTCTGTCTGAATCAAGGATAATTTCCAGTCCATGATTCACCGCACATTTAACGTTTTTTTCATATT
>Ga0308019_10002105_pt1 | contig 11564 bp, 10 predicted proteins | sample Neamet284_FD_203135 | JGI IMG/M metagenome (GOLD analysis project Ga0308019, IMG submission 203135) | Marine microbial communities from water near the shore, Antarctic Ocean - #284 | ecosystem: Environmental > Aquatic > Marine > Unclassified | place: Southern Ocean | collected 2014-10-01
TTTTTAGCCATTGAAATAGAATTACATTCTTCATGTACAAAATTATATCCTGATAATCCTAATTTATCTCTCAACTTATTGTCAAAAAGTAACTTATCTATTGCTTTTGACAATTGTTCTGGATCTTTAGGTTCAACAAGAATTCCATTTTCATTATCTTTTACTGTAAATGGTATTCCGTGTGATTTTGTAGAAATCACTGGTTTTTTAAATGCAAATGACTCCAATGGAACTAATGGGGATAATTCCCATTGTGAAGGAAGCACCAAAAATTCACTTTCTCCATATGCTGAAATTACATCTTCTCTTGGTGGATTTTTTATCACAATAATTTTTTCAGATAAATTAAGAGTATGAATTAATTTATCCATATCCTTTTCATATCCAAAATCTACACCCATTATTATCAGACTAACATCAGGAAATTTATTTTCATTTTGAATAATATTGAATGCTTGAATTAAAGTTTCAATTCCTTTAGATATTGAAAATCTACCTACAAATAAAATAAATCTGTTATTAATTTTATATTTATTTTTAAAATTTTCTTTACTAACTAAAGTTTCTAAATTAACCCCATTACGTATTATTTCAATTTTAGAGTTTTCATTAAATTCTAAAAAAATCTTTTTTTCATATTCATTAGCTGCACTAATTGCAGAAGCATGTTTGATTATTTTTTTAATAAAAATTTTTTGAATTTTATATAATATTTTTAACAACAAACCTGATTCAGTTAAAAACGGATGTGTAGTTAATCCTCCTTGATCTGATACTACTAAAGGGATTCTTAATTTTTTAGAAATACGCCATGCAACAATTGATTGATAACTACGTAATCCTATTGTATGTATTATGTCCGGTTTATCATTTTCAATTTCTTTATACATTTCAGTATTTATAAAAAATAATTTTAATGAGAACCAAACATGAGTTCTATTAATAGTGAATTTTTCAAATTTTTCAGTTCTTGGCAATTGTTTATTAAATTTATTTGCACCATTACTAAAATCTAAATCAGTAGTGTATATCGTTACATCATGACCAATTTTTGACATCTCTCTAGCTAAATCTGTTGCTAAAAATACGATTCCTCCAAACTGAGTAGCTGGAAAAGATGCAGGACAAACTAATGCAATTTTCATAATTTTACTTATTTTAGGATTTATTAGACTATTCTATTAAATTTAAAACCCCTTTTTATCAAAGTCATTTAAAATTCTAATTACATCTGACTAAGTGATTGATACTGAAATTTAATTTAGATTAGTTAAAACAAAAATCTACTTCTTTTTAATTACCATATTGTATATCCTCCATCCATGGTGAATGAACTTCCCGTAACATAACTGGATTTTTCACTACATAAATAATCAATTAACTCGTTTAATTCTGTTTTTTTCATCATTCTTTTCATTGGTGTTAATTTAGAATATGATTCAATAAATTTTTTGTTTTGTTTTGATAACACTCCTCCTGGAATTACACAATTTACTCTTGTAGAAGGAGCTAGATGTACTGCAAGATATTTTGAAAGATTTACAACTCCTGCTTTTGAAACTCCATATCCTATATCTTTGTGTGATCCATTGTATAGTTCTGGTTTTGGTGAAACAATTCCATAAGTTGATGAAAAATTTACTATTGATGATTTTTTATTATTTTTTACAAATTGTCTACAGACTGAAAATAATGATACCAAATTAACATCTAGATATTTTGAGAAAGATTCTAAAGAAAAATCAAATAAAGTTCCTTTTTTCCTATCTGACTGAACAGCATCGTTTAATGCAAAACAATTAACAAGATATTTTGCGTGATTTTTTTTAAACCATGATTTTACAAATTCTTCATCATTAAGATCGTGCCCTAATTTTAAATCTAATCGAAAAACTTTATTGTTATTCTTTTCAAAATATTTACAAATTTCTGCTCCAATTAGTCCTTCTGAGCCTGTAACAATTATTTTTTTCATTTCTACTCTTATCTGATTATATCCTGCTATGTTAAAATTTGTCTTAATTTCTTTATATTTGGTTTTTCAGAAGCCCATATCTTCTTTTTACCATCTCCCATAATTTTATCCAAAATTCTAATGTCTCTAACTAATTTTCTTAAGCCTTCTTTTTCTAATGAGGCAGATTGATCATAACCATAGTATGTTCTAGATACTGTAACATGTCTTTCAATTGATGTTGCACCCATCATTACTGCTGGCACACTCACATTTGTTGCTCCTATTTCATGACCACTGTATCCTACTTTACATTTGAATTTCTTTTTTAATGTTAAAATTAAGTTCAAATTTGCTTCATTATCCGCAATTGGATATGCACTATTACAATGCATTAACTCAAATGGACATTTATATTTTTTAAATATTTTTACAGCATTTTCAATATCTTTCATTTCACTCATCCCTGTACTAATGAATGTGTATTTTTTTTCTTTAGCAATTTCTTCTAAAAGTTCTTTATGAATTATCATAGCTGATGCAACTTTGTTATATTTTGTTTTAAATTTTCTCATATGAATTTGACTTTCTATATCCCAACATGATACAAACCATGGAATTTTCTTCTTTTTACAATAATCAGCAATTTCTTTAAATTGCTTATCTGAAAATTCACGATGTAATCTCATTTCACGTTGAGTAGTTCCCCATGGACTTTCTAAATATGAATCTAAAAATTTTTTAGTGTATATTTTTTCAACATTTTTTCTCTGTAATTTTACTATGTCAGCACCACAATCTACTGCTATGTCAATTATTTGTTTGGCAACCTTAACATCGCCCATATGATTTGTTCCTATTTCAACAATAATTGTTACCATTTTACCTTCTTAACGTAATTCATTATAAATTCGTTTTAATATTTTTTGCAAAAAGAATCATATCAGCTACTTCTCTAAATACACCATCACCACCATTAATTTTAGATATAAAATCTACAATTTCTTTTAATTGATTAATTCCATTTGCTGGCGTAGCTGAAAACCCCACTAATTTTATTATGTTATAATCATTTAGATCATCCCCAATATACGCAATTTCATTTTTTTCAACATCAAATATTTTACAAATTTTTTCTAATTCTTGTTCCTTATTTTTTATATCCACATAAGTAGCTGCAACATTCATTTTTTTTCCACGTTTTTTTACAATAATTGAATTTTCTTTTGTCATTAAAATTGTTTTAATATTATTTTTAAGAAGTAATTCTACCCCCATACCATCTTTTGTATTAAATTTCTTCATTATTTCACCTTTATCTGAATAATACATGCCTCCATCTGTGAGTACTCCGTCTACATCTGTAATTATTAATTTAATTTTTTCACAAAGTTTTCTAATTTTTTGATTTATTTTTTTATTTGACAATTTAAACTCCTATCATTTTTTTTAATTTTGAAGATTTTTTTATTCCAAATGATATTTCAAGTGTTCTTATTCCTTCTTTAATATCATTTATAGTTGGTTTTCTTGTTTTTACACATTTTAAAAAGTGGTTAATTTCATCAACATACATTTTATTTCTTTCATATTTTTCTATTTTCAATATTGTTTTCCATCTTTTTTTATTTGTTAAATGTATTTTTACTTCATTATGATCTGAATCCCAATAAATTACACCTTTTTCACCTCTTATTTTACAACTTTTAAAATTAGGTCGTTGAAAATAATCTAAATGTAATTCACCAATTACATTATTTTTAAATTTAAGAATTATAGCTGACATGTCATCTGAACTTACTTTTAATTTACTAAATTTTCCAGTTACTGAAAATACTTCTTTCACATCACCTAATATCCAATATAAATAATCTATTTCATGTATGCATGTTAACACTATTCCTCCCCCTAAATCATCTCTTGCAGCATATCCTTTTGTATAATCTTCATATGGGTGCCAATCTGGTAAGTAAGAACCACTTTCAGCACTTACTGAAATAATTTCACCAATTATTCCTCTCTCAACTATTTCTTTCATTTTGATAATACATGGATGAAACCGAAAATTACATCCCATTTGAGATATTATATTTTGTTTCTCTATAGTTTTCTTTAAAAGTTTAATATCATTTATAGAATTTGAAAGAGGTTTTTCTATAAATATGTCTACACCTTGTTTTGCTAATTCATTTGCAGCTTTCACATGTTTACTAGTTTCATTTGCAATAATTCCAATATCTGGTCTTTCTTTAATACATTCTAACATTGATTTAACAATCTTTATTTTTTTTATATTTGGATTTTTTATATTTTGTTTTGTACAAATAACTATCTCGATATTTTTAATATTTAAGAGATTTTGAATATGTCTTTTTCCTATTGAACCATATCCTATGATAGCTATTTTCAAGTATTTGATAAAACATTCTATGGAATATTAAATTATTGAAATTTAACACTTGAAAATATTTTAGTATATGAAGTATTTTTAACTATTTATGAATATTGATGGTCAATTACAATTATTCGAGTAGAATCATTACATTCAGCTAAAAATGTTAAAACTGGAAATCAATTAATTTAGGAACAAAAAAAGTAATCCCTTTAATTCTATTTATTTTCAAAAAATCCTGGAATTTCTTTTATAAGTATTTTTTTTATTTCTTCTTTATCTAATAATTTTACATTATCTGATGAATACTCATTTTTTAAGATAGTTTTTTTGAGTTTTTGATTTATAGTTTGTGGTAATTTTTCTTGCAATATGACGTAATCTTCATCATCTTCAAATGTATTTCTTATTTCCTCGTTACTGATTAAAGATTCATGATATTTTTCACCTGGTCTAACCGAAATTATTTCAGTCTTTACATCTTTTTTCAAGACTTCTAAAATTGCATCTTTTAAAACTTCTAAAGAATATGATTTTAATTTAGGTATGAATACTTCTCCACCATTTCCTTTTTCTAAGGATCTTATGATAAAATCTAAAGCTTGATTCATAGTGATATTGAATCTGGTCATAGTTGGATCTGTTATCGTGATATTTTTACCTGATTCTATTTGTTTTACTAATGTTGGGACTACGGAACCACTACTTCCTAATACATTACCATATCTGATAGCAATAAATTTTGTCCTATGGCGTGTTGGATTTGTATGGTTACTGGCAGTAACAAATAATTTTTCCATTAGTAGTTTAGTTGCACCATATGTGTTAAGTGGAGAAACTGCTTTGTCTGTTCCAACACAAATAACCTTTTCAACATTTTCGTGAAGACAAGCATCAATAACATTTTGAGATCCTAACACATTTGTCTTAATGGCTTCAAATGGATTATATTCGATTATTGGAACATGTTTTAATGCAGCAGCATGAAAGACTATGTCCACATCTTCCATGGCTTTGATTAGTCTTGGTAAATCTCTTACATCGCCAATAAAATAACGTAGTCTATCATCATTCATTTCTGATTGCATTGTAATTTGATTATTTTCATTTCTGCTGAAAATTCTAACAATATCTACATCTAACTCTAATAATCTTTTAGCCAGTGCTTTACCTAAAGAACCAGTTCCTCCTGTAATTAGAATTTTTTTACCCTTGAGCATACGCACTAATTTTCAATTGGGTAAAATAAGCTTACGCTGATTTTATTATCATGATGAATTCATTAACAATCATACAAATCATTTACAGCATGAATTATTTTATTAACTTCAGAATTTGTTAAATTTGGATGTGTTGGAATGGAAACAATTTGATTTGCAACTTGTTCTGTTATGGGAAGTTTAATTTTACTTTTATAAAGTGACATTTTATGAACTGGTTTGTAATGAATTCCTGTTTCTATTCCTTTTTCATACATTTTTTTCATAAATTTTTCTCTATTATTGACTCTAATCCAATAAAAATGATAAACACAATCCTCTGAATAAGGCATTTTATTACTCATTTTTAATTTTAAAGAATATTTTCTTGCAATACTTCTTCTCTTTTTATTTGCAACATCAAGTTTTTTTAATTGAACTAATCCAATTGATGCAGAAATTTCATTCATATAATAATTCCAACCTAATCTTTTAATGTCATATTGAAAATTTTTCCTGCTTTCAATACCACACCATCTTAATGATTCAAGAATCTTTTTTGATTTCTTTGCATGTTTATTATTGATACAAATTGCTCCCCCCGTAGGCATGGCCAGATTTTTTACTGGATGAAAACTAAAACATACTGCATCTGCATGAGACCCAATTTTTCTCCCATTATGCATTGCCCCTGCTGAATGAGCAGCATCTTCAATAACTGGAATTCCATTTTTTCCTGCTATTTTTTTTATTTCTTTAATATTTGCAGGCATTCCAGCAAAATCTACAATTATTATGGCTCCTGTTTTTTTTGTTATTTTCTTTTTTATGTCTATAATATCTATACACAGATTTTTAGAATCAACATCAACAAAAATTGGTTTTCCATTATTATACAAAATTGAATTCACAGTAGTAACAAAGGTTAGAGATGGTACTAACACTTCTTTATTTTCTATATTAAATAATGAAAGTGCTAAATGAAGTGCTGCAGTTCCACTATTTACTGCAATACAATTTTTGCTTTTAGTATATTTTAAAAATGAATCTTCAAATTTTTTTACGTTATTTGTTCCACTTCCTGATGCCCAAAATTTACTTTGAATAACCTTAGTCGTAGCTTTAGCCTCTTCTTTGGAGATATATGGATCAAATAATTTTATCAAGCATTTTTTTTTATTTTGAATCATGTAAAAAGATATCGTGAACTTTTTACCTGTACTTATTGTAATAGGACTGAAGTATAATTCAAAAATGTATCTAATGGTGATATTATTATCAATTAATTCTATAAATCAATTTTTTAAAATCTATAACCTACTTTTAATATAGTCTATAGAGTAAACTGGAGTCGGATCTATTTTATTAATTACAGCTAAATATATTGATGCGTAATCTAATATGTAGATTAAATTTACTACCTTAGAAATTATATCACCTTCAATTGAAACAATTTTTTTAAATCTAATCTTTTTTTCAGTAAAATATTCTTCAAATATAATCCACCTTTCTTTAGTTTTTTCGTAATCATCTTTTCCTTGAAGTAAAATAGGTTGAACATTTGATTTAATTTCCCACGATGTTATTCCATTATGACTTGCTTCAACAACATCTTCAACTATTGCATGTATTTTTGCATTTTCCTGTAATGAACATTTGAATCTAATTGCAGCTGCTTCAAACCCTCCTGGATAATAAATTAAAGGAATTTCTTTTAATGACATTGCTAAATCCAAAGATTGATTATTTAATTCTAAATTATCTGAACAAATATTTTTTTTAGTAATTTCTAATTCTTTTATTGAGTTTTCTATGTCCTCTTTTTTTATTGGAAAAATTGATTCTAATGTTCCTAAAATTGAATATAAAAAATTTACAAAAGATGCTCTAGGTGAATGATATTTTTCAATTTTTATAAATTCAACGTTATTGTGGTTACAAAATTCTTCCATTTTTCCACCTGATGAAAATACAATTATTTTACACCTCATTTTTTTTGCTGCTTTTAATATTGAGAATGTTTCCGCTGTATTTCCTGATATGCTGGTTACAACTACCAATGTTTCTGAACTAACATTTTTTGGAAGTAAGTATCCTTTTACAACATTTACGTGTAAATTTGTTTTAGATAGAATTGCTGCAAAAAAATCTCCCATGGTTCCCGATCCTCCCATACCTGCAAATATGATATGTTTAGTTGATTTTCTAGAATTACTTTTAGCCTTAAGATAAGCATTTTTTGCAATTTCTGGCCAATCATCATATATCTTGAACATTTTTTTACTATCTATTTTTTCTAAGTTAAATTTGTTAATCACTAAATTTAGTATGTTTGATTATAATATAATGTTTCAATATTATTTTAGATTTTTTATTTTATAAAACAAGTATTTCGTTAAAATAGGGTATTATTTCAAAAATTATTATGAGTGATTTCTCTAAAGTAAATTCATCACTACGTACTGTTGAATGGAAAAATAACAAAGTGATAATGATTGAACAAACAAAGCTTCCTAATGAATTAATTTTTGTAGAATATGATGATTTTAATCAAGTTGCAAATGCTATCAAAACTTTGATAGTTCGAGGTGCACCTGCAATTGGAGTATCTGGTGCATTTGGATTGGGATTGGCTGCTTTGCAAAGTAAAGCAACAACAAAAGAAGAATTATTATCTGACTTAGAAAGTGCAAGAAAAATTCTTTTTGCAACAAGACCTACTGCCGTAAATTTAGGTTGGGGATTAGAAAAAATCATGAATGTTGCAAAGACTGGAGAAACTGCTGAACAAATTAGAGCAATAGTAATTTCTACTGCTAAAAAAATGGCAGACGAAGATATTGAAATTAACAAAGCTATGGGAAAGAATGGTTCAGTTCTTTTTGATGATAATGACACCATAATGACTCATTGTAATGCTGGTGCACTAGCTACTGTAGCATATGGAACTGCATTAGGTGTAATTAGAGCAACTAGAGAGAGTGGAAAAAATGTTAAAGTAATTGCTACTGAAACAAGGCCAATTCAACAAGGTTCAAGATTAACTGCTTTTGAGTTAAAACATGATGGATTTGATGTTAGTTTAGTTCCTGACACTGCAGTTGGATATTCAATGGCAAATGGATTGGTAAACAAAGTTGTAGTTGGTGCTGATAGAATTGTAAAAACTGGTCATGTTTTTAATAAAATTGGAACTTATCAGGTAGCAACAATGGCAAAGCAACATGGAATTCCATTTTATGTGGCAGCACCGCTATCTACAATTGACATGCAAACAAAAGCAGAAGATGTTGTCATTGAAATGCGAGATGGATCTGAGGTTACAGGTATTGGTGATAAAAAGACTGCACCTGACGGTATTGGTGTTATCAATCCAGCATTTGATATGACTCCTCCTGAGTTAATTGCAGGAATTATTACTGAAAAAGGTGTGGCTACAGCTCCCTATGAGGAATCTATCAAAAAATTATTTCAAGACACTTAGAATATTTTAAAAGTTTTATTTCAATTTAACAAGTACAACTTATTTTAATAATCTAGATCCCGTTTGAATCTATTAGATTCATTTCTTTTTTAATCTAGTTTTTTTTGCCCATCCATCAAAAGGAGTTTCAAAATTTATGGGGTTTTCTTTTGCCCATGTTATGGTTTGCTCTAATCCTTCTCTGAAACTTACTTCTGGTTTCCACGATAATAATTTTTGAGCTTTTTTGTTATCACAAATTAGTAAATTTACGTCAAATGGTCTAATTCGTTTTTTGTCCATCTTGATTGATACTTTCATATCTAGTATTGAGCTAGCAATATTTACAATATCTTTTATTTTATACGTTTTTCCACTTCCAAGATTTATTGTTTCTCCAATCGCCTTATCTACAAAGAGCGAACTAATTATTCCACGTGCTGTATCTGATACAAAAGTAAAATCTCTACTGGTCTCTATATTTCCCAATTTTAGTATTCTATTACCTCTGAGTAATTGTAAAATTATTTCAGGAATAATGTAAGGCTGTGTAATTTTTGGTCCGTAGGAATTAAAAGGTCTAATAATAACTGCAGGAAAATCATGTTCTTTATGGATAGTAAAAATAGCTCTATCAGCTGCTAATTTACTTACAGCATATGTAGAATGGGGTAAAGTGGGATGATCTTCATTCATCGGATTTATTTTTGAGGTTCCATAAACTTCACTTGTAGAAATATGCACAAAATTTTTAATTTTCTTTTGATTTTTTGCTTCAAGTATTACATTTAATGAACCATTAGTATTCACATCAAAAAATTCTTGAGGATAATGATATGAATCTGGAATAAATGGATATGCTGCTAAATTAATTACATATTGACAATTTTTCATACTTTTTGATAAAAGTGATTTATTTTTGAGATCTCCATTAATTATTTTTACATTGGGGATATTTTTCAAATATGTCTTTTTTCCAGATGAAAAATTATCATAAACAATAACATTACCCCCAGAATTAGATATTTGCTTTGTTACTTCTGAACCAATAAAACCTGCACCGCCAGTTACAAAGAATGTTTTATTTTTACATTCCAACAACTTTCTCATGAAACACAGAAAATTATAGTTAATTAAAAGATTTAGGACTTAATGGGTGTTTTATGACACAATCTAATTTTAGATTAAGTAAAATTAAAATATTTGATACTTATTTTTCGATTATGAAATGGGATTCTAAAAATGTTCTAGTTACTGGCTCTTCAGGCTTTTTAGGTTCACATTTAATTTCATTATTAAAAAAGAAAAATATAAAAAAAATTATTACCCCACGATCAAAAGAATGTGATTTACGTAGCAGTTTAGATTGTAAAAAAATCTTAGAAGATATAGATATTGTATTTCATTTAGCTGGAATGGGTAATGGAATTGGATTCATAAAAGAACATCCGGGTACAATTTTCTATAATACCATTCTCATGGATTCTACAATAATTGAAGAATCGAGAAAAGCCAATGTCGAAAAAATTATTTCAGCTAGTACTGCAAACGTATACCCGCATAATTTGATACCTCCTTTCAATGAGTCGGATATTTGGTCTGGATTTCCAGAAGAAACTAGTGCATCATATGGAATTGCAAAACGTCTACAAATTATGCAATCAATAGCATATAGAAAAGAGTATAATTTTAATTCTACAGCATTAATTTTATCTAATCTTTATGGGTCTGGAGATAATTTTAATTTAGATTCTTCTAATGTTATACCTTCATTAATATTAAAAATTTCTAATGCTAAACTTAATCATTATAAAAAAATTGAATTATGGGGAAATCCAACAACCACTAGAGATTTTCTTCATGTTCAAGATGCAGCAAATGCATTTATTTTAACTGCAGAAAATTCCAATAAATCTGAATCTCTAAATATTGCTAGCGGGGTTGAAACCTCAATTCTTGAGTTAGTAAATGCTTTAATGGATTTAATGAATTTTAAAGCAGAAATAGTTTGGAATAAAGACAAACCTATTGGGGCATCCCGACGAGCGTTGAATATAGATAAAGCTAAATCTGAATTAAAATTTACTCCAAAAATAGATTTACTGTCAGGATTAAAAGAAACTATTGATTCATATGAAAAACAATCTAAATAACTAAAAATTCATGGATCCACAAATATCGCATTTTTCCTGAGTTAATTGCAGGAATTATTACTGAAAAAGGTGTGGCTACAGCTCCCTATGAGGAATCTATCAAAAAATTATTTCAAGCTAATAATTAGAAAGTTTTTATTCTTTTTCAAACTGCCGTATATCCTATGAGTACAGTTTCTGCACAAGCAATTGAAGATTCATTAAAACTATGCATGGATCCTGAAGTTCCTCTAAACATTGTAGAAATGGGATTAATCTATGGAATTGATGTTAAAGAAAATAATGATGTTGATATTAAAATGACAATGACCACACAAGGCTGTCCTTTACATGAAACTCTAGTTGCAGATGCAACAAGATTTGCTAAAAAAGTCCCTGGAGTCAATAATGTCAATATTGAAAT
>Ga0308019_10002106_pt1 | contig 11561 bp, 7 predicted proteins | sample Neamet284_FD_203135 | JGI IMG/M metagenome (GOLD analysis project Ga0308019, IMG submission 203135) | Marine microbial communities from water near the shore, Antarctic Ocean - #284 | ecosystem: Environmental > Aquatic > Marine > Unclassified | place: Southern Ocean | collected 2014-10-01
AAAAGATGGGAATGGTAAAGGTTTACACTTCTGGAAGTCTGTTAGAAGATAGAGAAATCCCAGTGGATTTTCAAGAAAGAGTTCTACGAGATTGCCATGAGATGGGTAAAGAATTGGTTGTCGAAAGCCGCACAGAACAATTAACCAAAGAGAAACTGAAGTGGGCCACAAGCATCAACCCTAAATTTTCAGTAGCGATTGGCCTTGAAGCATATGATGATGAAGTCTTACGATTCCATGTTAACAAAGGATTCAGCATCAAAAGCTGGGACCGAGCCGTAGAAAATCTAGACCATTTCGGTCTTCGAATCAAGACCTACCTGATGTTTAAACCGCCATTTATGAGCGAAGGAGATGCTCTTGCCCACGGTGCAAAGTGGATTAGAGACGTAGCATCTCGTAGCGATGAAATCAGCGTTAATCCAATGAACATCCAAAGAGGGACAGTTATCGATAGATTATTTCGAGCAAATGAGTATCGGCCACCATGGCTTTGGTCCCTCATCCAATTGATAAATGACGTTCACAATGACATCCACCCTACCAATTCAGGTAATGGTGCCGATGACCAAGTCTGCCGCCTCATTATTCACCCTACTGCTGGCGGAAAAGTCAGAGGCGCTCACAATTGTGGTAAGTGCGACGGCGATGTAGTGGCTGCGATTGAGCGTTATTCGGTAAGTGGAGATATCCACGACCTCGACGGATTAGACTGTGGTTGTAAAGCAGTATGGAAAAGTGAAATTGCGATTGATACAAGCATGCCAATTCCGTTAGGAGCAGGCAAAAATCGAAGGGGCAATGCGCTTTTGCATTTACGCTCCCCGTGACCGTTTCTCTGGTCAATGTTTATGACCAAACCACAGGTGGCGTAAATGACCCCTATGGGGTCAAGGTGGTTTCATGACTAACAACACAATCTTGCCAGACGTATCTGAAGGAGTAGCAGAACCTGCCGCTTCCCGAATTATTATTGTCATAATGTGTGTCGGTTTAATCGGGATACTGGCAATGTTTAGCAACATATTTGGATGGGATAACATGCCTGTAATCGGTGAGGTCATTCCATTGATGGATAACCTTGGAGGGTCTGGAATATGGTACTACTTAATCGGTATTCTAGTCGGCTGCGGAATGATTGTGGCCAATATGGTTGGAGGAGTCCTTTCGGACTAAGGAGGTGCTTTGAATGTCTGATGTATTTACAACCGCAATTATTCTACTAGCTACATTCCTTCTCTTCACCCATTATATCCAGAAGGGAATTGGCGGAATGAGTAACCCGTTACGCCAGTTTGGAATGTTCCTACTAACCAAGGCAGCAGGGCCTGCAACAGATTTGTTCCAAGATCGAGAGGGCAGTGGCGCAAAGACCTGGATGCAAACCGGAATGTTCTGGTTAGTTCTTGCAGGAATTGGCGGATTCTTGTCAGCATGGCATAATTACGATACAGGTGCTTTAGATTCAATTTCCAATATTGGTTGGTCCTATGACGATGGAAGCGCTCTTGCTTACTTCAATGAAGTGGCAATGACCACCGCATTATTCTCAATACTATTGGGTGGGGCATTTGTAGCACACACACGCACTACCGGCGCCCCCCTTGCTAGTGAAGCAAATGCATCTATGATTGCAATGGCTTGGACTGCTCAGGCATTGGTCGGACTAGTACTATCCACTCTCAATCATTGGGATTGGATTACGTATGGTACAACAGAAATGGCACTTTATGGCTTAGTCTCTGCACTGTTGGTGACGAGCCTTCTAGTAAATTCACTAATCACTCTGGGCAACAGAGATGGTTCACCGATTTCAGTTCCCTCATGGTTCTTGATACTTGGTCTGCTAGCACTTTTATTCAGCAGAGTAAGCACTGCTTTGGGAGAACTCTTAGGTTGGACTGGAACTGTTTGGATTGCAGATATAATGGCATTTGGATGGGTTCCTTTAGCACTAATGTTTGCAGTAGGATATCATGTTCTATCCCATGTAACAGGGCAACCAATTTGGTCAGGCAGTTTGACTAAAGCCTCGATGTTCCTTCTTTTCATCACCGTGCCTCCGTTCTTCTTATCTGAATCGGGTCATGCAGATCCATTAACTCAATCCGTTGGAGCAATTCTAGTCACACTTGGGCTGCTACCAGTATTTGCAGCATCTACCAATATGATTGCAACAATACGTGGAAACGCCGGTGCTGTTGTCGATAGTCCTGGCGCTACTGCAGCAGTAGCGGGCGCTCTTCTATTGCCAGTATTTGCACTACTTGGGTACTTCACAGGACTCAATGTAATGGTTGGCGACGGAAGCATGGCAAACGCAGCCGAGACAGTAAACAGTTCTTACCTATACGTCGTAGGTGGATTATTTGCACTTGCGGCTCTCTTCCATTCCTACCCATTGGCAGCTGGTAAATCCCTTTCAGGTTCTGCCGGTGCAGCATCTTGGTTGGTAATCGTAGGTGGATTACTTTCGACCATCCTCTTGCTAATGGGCAATTGGTCTGAAAACGCTCTAATCGAAGCAGGAGTTGAAGACACCTCTGCTGGAATTTCAGGCTTTGCACTAACTGCAGCATTCGCATTCTATGGAGTTACAATCGGGTTTCTCTTCGCAGGTAATAGCGTTGTAAAGACCCTATTGTCTGGAAAGGTCCAATTGGCTTCGACAGGAAACCAGAGTGATATCTCCACATATAATTTAGTAGATGGAACCACATCAATTCGTGCATTATTTGGCCGAGGGGTAGGAATAGATACGACCCTAGTTATCGGAGAATCAGAAGATGAAAGTCAAGGAGGGTCGACAATTATTGCCGTCCCTTCAGAACTTCATAACGATGAGGTAGATGAATTCCCAGATACCTTTGATGAAGATTTAGTCACACTCACCAAGTGGCTTTGTGGCCGTGGAACAACCCCTGCTCAATTCTTTGCTTGGGCTGATGTAGATGACTCTGGAGAAGTGGACCTGTTCGAATTCTCCAATGCGCTAAAAGTAGCAGATATCGCAGATTTACCACCTTGGGATATCGAGAGACTAGTAGGCGTTATGGACATCAATTCAGATGGAAACATCAACTTGCCAGAATTGGACATTGCTCTACTCAATATTCGTAATAAACTCGGAATCGAGTTCATTCCTTACGAAGAAGAAGCAGATGAAGAGGCTGAAGCGGAAGAAGAAGTAGTTGAAGAAGCAACAGAAACACCTTCAAAAGCAGACCTCAAGAAGATGAAGAAGGCTGAATTGGTAGACCTAGCGAAATCCATGGATTTGGATTCTAGCGGCACCAAGGCAGACCTGATTGAGCGAATCACCCAGGCGTGAACGAAATGCGCATCGGTTTGGTTGGAAAACCTAACGTGGGCAAATCTACCTATTTCAGCGCTGCAACTTTAGCCAAAGTTGACATTGCAAACTATCCATTTTGTACAATAGAGGCCAATGTAGGTGTTGCCTTTCTAGCCGCACCACAACCCTGCCCATGCAAAGACTTGCGCCAACGTCTCGAAGCGGATGGCCGGATGGATTCAGTTTCTGATGAGGACCCAAGACAGGGTAGTATTTGTGAGCCTAGAACTGGAACTTGCATTGGATATGTTCGTTTAGTTCCAACATTTTTAGTCGATGTGGCAGGACTTGTTCCGGGTGCATCAGAAGGGCGAGGTAGAGGAAATGCTTTCCTTTCTGATTTAGCAAATTGTGATGCACTTATACAAGTCGTTGATGCTGCCGGATTAACCGATATCGAAGGCAACCCAATCGCTGCAGTGGAGGACGTCGAGTCATCTTTGAAAGAAGAGACCACGTTCTTGACCACAGAATTAGATTCTTGGATTCATAGCATCCTAGATGTTGGTTGGTCTAGAGGTTCGCGTAGAGTTCAAGCAGAAGGGGAGAAGGGACTAACTTCATTCCTTCAAGAAAGATTCACCGGCTTAGGGGCCAATCTATCACATGTGCTTCAAGCTCTAGATGGTTTTAGAACTCAATGGGGAGATCTAGAAACCCCATGGATGTGGCCCGAAGACCGCGTACTTTCACTTGCAACCTATCTTCGGAAGCAACTCTTCCCAATTCATATTGCAGCAAACAAGGCAGATTCTGCTAAAGGGAACCCTTGGAGTGCAATCGAAGCGACAGGTATCATTCAACCAACAATGGCCGATATGGAGTTAGCATTGAGAAGAGCAGACTCCGGCGGTATGATCACCTATGTTCCGGGAAGCGATACATTCGCAATCACCGATGAATCAAAACTCAATCCCGCTCAGTTGAATGCATTATCTTCGATGAAAGATAAATTATCCGAAGCGGGAGGGACCGGTGTTGCCCCATTACTTTCAAAAGTTCTATTCGGTGCACTAAATCACGTTGTAGTGTATCCTGTTGCTGATGAAAGTACTTGGAAAGACAGTGAAGGAAGAATACTTCCTGACGCCTTTGTTGTACCAAACGGAATGGAAGCAAAGACACTTGCTTACAAGGTTCACAGCGATTTAGGAGACGGTTTCATCAAAGCAATCGATGGGCGTACTAGGAGAGTAGTAGGCGCTGAGCACGAATGTAGCGATAACGATGTAGTAAAAATTCACGCTAAGTCGTGATTATTCTTCATCGGCTTCTTTTCTGATAGCCTCAACTTCAACAGCCAAATTCATTTCACCTGACATTTCAGGAGATGGTGTGACTATGGGTGAGACCATTTCACCAACCTCGGAGAATAGACTAGGCCCATTGGCCATGAAGTATACAGAGCCACGACCGGTTCTAGAATCTGCAGGTTGAGGGTCAGGACTTGATGCACAAGCATCGATACAACCGTCTGCAAATGCAATGTAAACACGACCTTGAGTGTCAATGTGAAGGTCGTTGAAATCCAATAAGTTTCTATTGGAACCGCCTTGATCACTGCGACAATCGCCACTGTTCAGGCACATAGCGCCAACTTGCACAGGGTCATCAGTAATCCTTCGTGTATGGAATACAGGATTTTCATCGAGGGCATTCAGGCTGTAGGTGACATAGAGGTGATAGTGGACCCCATTAGGTGCATAGTGGCCATTACCATTCCAATTATTACCATCTATATCTGTAGTGTTTAGCAATGAACCATTCTCACTTCCAAGATAGGTTATTGCGATTCTTCCAGGGTCACCTGCATCTGTTTGAGGGAATGTAGTCGAGATGACTTCTGCCGGACTAATCCGAATGCTCTCAGATTCCCAAGAATCGCCTGAATCGATGCTTCTTGACATGTAAATCCCTTGATCTGCTCCCGTCCATACATGATATGCATTAGATTCACTATCGGTTGCAACTTCGGAATTCTTCCTAGGGTTTGGAGTTCCGGCATCCTGGCCCATCTCTCGAGTATCCCAGCTCAATCCATTATCCTTAGAGAAAATTATTGTTGGTGTCGCAACTCTTGGAGTGACATATACAGTGCCATCTGGAGCGGTGGTAATTGCTCCATGTAAGCCTCCATCAGTAGTTGCTAGGCCGTAGATTTGGCCCCCGATAGGAAAAGTAATTCCTCCATCATAACTGGTCAAACAAAATATTCCTGCTAATTTGTTGTAGCAAAAGTAGACCGCTTCAGAGTATAGTGGGCTAAGTTGGCCCAACGGGCCATACCCGGCATCAGTCCAAGGCCCTGTACCCAATTTTATGTGGTCGTTTAGCGGGATAAGTCCACTATCGTAGGGATTACCTAGCCATGATTCTCCATCATTATCTGACCAACCAATCCATGTGGTTGCAAGGCCCATCATATGGATGTTGAATATACGGTCAGTTACTGGGTCGACCCATCCATATGGGTCGCTGGTAAATGGTGCCTGAGTGATATCAGCAGTATTTTCCCAAGTTGCCCCATAGTCACATGAGCGCATAGGTTTCTCCATTGCGATGAAGAACATACAACCACTTGATGTAATTCCAATACTAGGCTCCTTTCCGGTTTCACCCACATCACTGAAAATATAATCGATTTCCAGAGGAGCTTCATCAACAGCCATACCCGAACTGTCGGTTACGAAAATCCGTGGGTCGTTATTTTCAACTTCAAACACTTCCTGTTCTGCAACTTCATCTGATGAGACGATGTAGTAAAGGACAGTAGAGGATAAGAGAAGAAGAACTAGACCAAGAGCCATGGCTTGGATCATTGTAAATGGACCAACCATTGTAGTCTCAAACACACCATCTGGTACGTCATCTTCTACCAATTCAGCGTCATGTATTTCTTCTTCTGCCACTGAAATCACCCCGCTAATTTGTAATTTCATTCGCATTATTGTTTGAATGCTCAGTGGCCTTTAGGACGTTCATACTCAGGGGTAAGTCTCGCCATGACCGCCATGTGCTTAGATGAAAAGATAAACATGTACAGAGGAACTAGTAAAGTGAACAATCCCAATAGAATTAGTGTGTACAAATCCCAAGGCTCAACATCACTAATGAATAGTATCCATGCAATCCATAGTACTCCTAACCACATTAGGGGTGACCATCGACGGGCTAAGGCAGAGAATCTAGCATTAGCAGCGGACTTGTTGTACAACGATGCAACCTCATCTTCTGTGGCTAAACCCTTCTCAACTCCACAGCGAACACAAACCTGAGATTTTGGTCCATTACCGTGGATAAATTGGTCACGTGCATAGGTACCGTAGCAGTGACGACAGGTCGGCATGATGACTGCCACCAACAGCCTCCACTTCAACAATGCGATGCTCGTTTGAGGAATTCGGCAAGCACAAGCATACCATTTTGCGAGCCAACCGACTCAGGATGAAATTGGACACCGTAGGTATTTCCATCTTTGATTTCCATAGGCAGCGAGCCGGTTTCATCGGTTGAAGTGATTTCTAAATCGCCCTTACCTGCAAGAATAAGAGAGTTATATCGAGTCATTATATGGGCTCCTTCTGTCAATAAACCACCACCGTTTGAAATAATCTCGGAAGGAATACCATGAACTGGGCCCAGTGGGCTTTCTACAAGGCGCATTCCTCTTGTTATTCCAATCGCTTGATGGCCGAGACAAATGCCTAAAATCGGTAAATCAAGCGCCGCCGCATGTAGTGAAAGAGGTGAAACTTCAGGCCTGCCGGGCCCAGGACCTATCACGATAGCATCATGATTAAATTCGGTTATGTCGCCACGGCCATCGAATATTTCGACAGTACAACCAAAGGATTGTAGGGCGTGAATTATGTTATGAGAAAAGGAATCTAAATTATCGATAAATGCTACATTCAAATCAAAACTCTGCTCAACGATGAATGGTTGTTGTTCTACGTATAGCGGGTAGATGCCTAATTCTCCTTTAGGCAACGATTTAGTTTCCGGGTTTAGCCATCCACAAGCACGACGTAGTGCGGCGGCTTTCCATATGGCTTCAGCAACTTCAGCTTGGGGATTACTTTCGATTGTAATTCCACCACCTGCAACAACGGTTCCACTCCAACCCTCTGTGGTATATCTTGCTTCAAGAGTTCTAATCATAATGTTCCAAGTCGAATCTCCAGTGTGAACATCGACCCAACCCATGGAGCCAGTCCAGAACGATCTTGATTTTTCTTCAAGTTCATCTATCGCTGCACAAACCACCGTTTTAGGACAACCAGTAATGCTACCCCCGGGGAATAAGGCTTGTAATGCATCAATTCCATCTTTGCCATCAGCCAATGTACCAGTTACTTGTGACACCAAATGTTGGACATTGGCGTAAGCTTCTACATCGAATCTAGATTGAATGACACTCCCTGGTTTGGTTACAATCCCTAACTCATTTCTCTCAAGGTCAACTAGCATTCGATGCTCGGCTCTTTCCTTCTTATCATGGACTAAATCCCGCCTAAGGAGGGATTCTTGGTCCGCATCCGAACCTCTTGGCCTAGTTCCTTTGATAGGAGCAGTCATTACCAATTCATCTCTTGTTTCAACCAAAATCTCTGGGGAGGAAGATGCTAGGGCAATGCCAAGGTCTGCGGCTTCGATGTACCCACTGAATGGCGCAGGGTTATTCGTGGCTAACCGATGGAATATCACAGCAGGGTCCTCTTGTAATGGGCCCTGCCAAGTCCTGCCAAAATTGAGTTGATAGAGTTCTCCGGCAGTGATCGAATCTTTAATTTTCAAGACAATCGCAGCATGTTCTTCATCACTATGAGATGAGATTTCACCTTCAACGCGCAACGCTTCAGAAACTTCTGGGTTAACCACTTCATCTTCATCCCACTGTTCAACCAACCAAAGAATAGCAAGGATTTCACCTTCAACCGGAGGGTGCTGGAGAGAAATTGGTTGCGTCCATTGTACCAAGTCATATGATAGCGCACCCGCCCAAACAGCGCCGATTGGCGTATGAGGCCTCAAGGCCCGCAACATAGACTCAACAGTCATTGCATTGAGAATATTTGTAGCCATCCAGCCCTGTTCAGTTAGTGACTGTAGGCTACCATCCATTGGTTTTTTTTGGGTAGAGATAATAGTTTCACCATTTAGGGGTGAATGTTTTTTTTGAGGAGTAATCGATGGTTGAGTAATCACCAATCGCTTCGTCATACCCTTTGCAAACATACTCCGCTTTGCTAAATGCGAATCCGGCCCTCCCGAAAGTAGTAGAATACGGTCTTCACCTTGGGAAGAAAGTAGCCGATCTATCATTCCCAATCCGTCCCTAGGGCTGAAATACAGACTTGTTGCAAACTATTACTGCCATCACCAATGTCGACGTCATCCAATACAGTAAGACGAGCAGCCCCCATTCCAGTCCCCAGTAGAACGAATTCCTTTGCTCGAGCAACGATTCGTTCGTTTAGCCGCCCTTCGCTAATGACAAAGCCGGCCTTCTCAATTGCCGATTTACATACTTCGAAAGTAACCGAATCAACCCCGCCAAATTTAGCGTCACTAATCCAGACCACACCATCATCATCTAACACTAATGGCATCACACGGTCACCATCAATTATACAGAATTCATGTACCAATAATGCAACATCGGCTCCTTGTTTGAACACCTCAGAAGTAATTTCACGATACGGATTCCAATCACCATGTTTTGTTCCGGCCACCTTCCGACTCCATCTTGGGGCGGGTACGGTAATCCCCTCTGCATCCATGTGAGCCTCTTGATAGAATGGCGTGGTGTTGAATTGAACTCCATTAGTATCTACTTGAATTCGAACCAATCCTTCTAAACCGTTTGGAACATCGATATCGGGAACAGTGATGCCTAGGACAGAAGCATGCCTTGCAAGCCGATTCAGGTGTAAATCGAGATGGAATAAGTGCCCATCTCTAGCTCTCACGGTGGTGAACACCGCGCTCTTAGGACCCTCCATCACGCAATCACAACAAGTCATCCAAGAAGGAGGTGTCTATCTCGCCTTGTGCTGGCTGTTGTTGCTGGGCAGGTTGCGACCAACGTTGCGGCTGGGCAGGTTGAGCCGGTTGTTGGATACGTTGAGCGGCAGAGTAAATGTCGGTTTGCTGAGCAGGTTGAATAGATGGAGGAGGAGCCACAGGCGGCGCAGTTTGTCCCCCGAAACCTCCTTTGTCATCCCAGCCATCTCGTGCCTGTATACCCCAGGTCGCCTCTTGTAATTCCCAATCCTCACTTCGAACAGCCTTTCCACCACGTCCTCTGAATACAAGAACTAGCAGAATTATTGTAATCATCAGCATACCAACAAGAATCATATTATCGGTCGTTAAATAATCCTCAAGGTTTGTTGAAGATTCATCACCAGGGGAAGAGTCACCTTCATTGCCCGTAGTGCCAGGCGGTTCTATCTTTGTAGAATCAATGATTTCACGATTGAATTGGCTATCTTTAGCCGATACCCCAATCCACCAGGTGGTATCATTGGCCAGAGCAGGGAAATTGCTAGAGGTTATCGTGAATGTATCAGAAGGCCCAACTTCTCCAACCATGGTAGCATCAACCACTTCACTAAATTCACTATCTGAGATGAATATTACATACGAACGAACACTTGGCTCTGTGCTGTGTTCCCAAGAAACCAAAATTGAATCATCAATCCATTGTAGGTCTATGCCTTTGATATCAGGTAGATCTGCGCCTTTATCATCAACTCCATCATCAATAGCAATTGCAGTTGAAGTCACAAGATTGTCTCGATGTGCATTTCCTGACGAATCCACAGCAACAACTGCTACAGTCACTGGTAAATTTGGAATAACTAGAGTATCGTAAGCCAAGATTTCGATAGTTAGGGGCAAGTCAGGCATCCGGTCTAATGTTGCAATAGGTGTTTCAGGACCATTGCCATCTACGCCAACCGAATTGAAAGAGAATGCAGCAGCATAGATTTCGTAAGATGCAATATCACTAGATTCAGACAATGCAAATTCTAATTGCACAGCAGTACCATCATCATTTGGCATATCATATAGGTCGATATCCTCAAGGCGGTCAGGTGAAGTATCATCTGCCAGATTATTGATTGGAGTGACCATTGCAGTGTTCAAATTATCAAGGTGTACATTGCCCTTAATGTCGTGAACAGTGACAGCCACATACAATTCAATATCAGGTTGAATTTGACTCGGTAGCGATGAAGAGATACTACTTCCTCCATAAAGTGCAGTATTCAATGTCAATTGGATTGGGCTCTTTGCAGTGTCAATCCATTGTTTGTCCATTACGATACAACCACACTTTCCTGGCTCAGTCCCTGCTTCAGCCCAGAAGTCAGTTAAGTCATCTAGTGGGTACTCTGATGCCCAAATAACATAGTAATCAAAATCATCAACCTCGGAAGGGGTCCAAGCAACATCGATTGCAGTTCCATAATCATCAGGATGATCCCATGCACTCAGTTCAACGATTCTTTCAGGTTCAGATGCACCATCGATATTGTTGACATACGGTGTTACTTCTAGGAGTGTGACATCACCAGTATCACCATTCAACCACTTGTCGTAAGCAACAGCTGCAATCCAATATGTTTGACCATCAATCAATGGCGTTTCACCTATTGAATCGATGACTGTCATATTTGTTTCACAATCAGGAACAATAGCGGCTTCTTCCATACCATCCACATTGGTAGGAAGGAATGATTCTGGCCAATCAAGGTTCTCCGGCATCATGTATACTACAACATAAGCACAGTCACTGGCGGCGGAATTATCCCAGCCCATTTGCACTCTACCGCCATCATCAGCAGGGACATCTTCAGCCCATACTCCTGTCAATTTGGGTGGAGGCACACCATCGTTTATTCCACCAGTGGGGACGATTGGCCCGATAATCGTAGCATTGATCAAATCCTCTTGACCACTTTCATCAACACAAGTGAATGCGAGCCAATGTGGTTTACCGGCTTCTAGAGTGATAGTGCTGACATTTCCGATTTGTGGAATTATTTCAGTGTGTACACTAAGGCCTAGCGCATCATTAATTTCAGTAGTTGAAGCATATATGCGAGTACTTGCCAAATCCATTGCACTACAACGGGCCCACTCAGCGAATACTTCACCATCAACTGCAACGAATTCATCACCCGATACAGCAGTT
>Ga0308019_10002107_pt1 | contig 11561 bp, 9 predicted proteins | sample Neamet284_FD_203135 | JGI IMG/M metagenome (GOLD analysis project Ga0308019, IMG submission 203135) | Marine microbial communities from water near the shore, Antarctic Ocean - #284 | ecosystem: Environmental > Aquatic > Marine > Unclassified | place: Southern Ocean | collected 2014-10-01
TAGATTCGGTCATTTTGGGCTCTTCAGTGATTATTGTTTAGAGTTCTATCAGCTCGCTCGGTCTTTTTTCCTTGATAATACAATATGGCTTAATGTTTTCTCTACTCCATCTAGCGCCGCAATGGCATCAATCGCCCTATCTAAGGCCTCTGTTGTAGATTCAGTTACCATTGCCATCAGATCATACTGACCGCTAATAGTACACAACATATCTAGCTGCGGGTGTTTTTGAATCTGACGGACAATATCTGAGGTTTTTTGAGAGACAACTGAAATCATTATGTAAGCGCTGACTCTTTGTTGCTCGTAATAAGGGTTGATTTTTACTGTGTATCCCTGAATGACACCACTGCGTTCAAGACGTTCCATGGCTTGCTGCACAGTCGCACGACTCAAATTTAATTGTTTGGCTAAATCGGAAATTGAACGACGACCATCTTCCTGTAATAGATTAATAAGAGCTTGTTGGTTTTTCATAGCAATATGATCCTAAATATTACAAAATGATAAGTAATAATAAACAAATTTGCAGCTTTATCAATACAAATTGACAATTTATAGACGTAAACTAACGATATCTATAGGCTTATGCAAAAGGAAATATAAGATGGATTTGGCGTTGAAAGAAATGGACATTGTATTGGAAACTAATCAAAGGACGGTGCTTGAGAAGGATACTCGAGAGCAGGTAGCCTTTAGCATGCCTTGCACTGAAAACTACGACGGCCCAGTCTTGGCCGTGTCTGAGCAGCGTCTTCGATCCAACGCGCGAAGTTTTATTGCTGCCATGCCTCGGGTACGCCCGCATTTTGCAGTTAAAGCTAATCCTGACCCTGAAATTCTACGCATATTTAAAGAAGAGGGCTGTTGCTTTGAAATTGCCTCATCAGCCGAGTTGCAATCTATGGTTGATCTGGATGTAAATCTAGAAACGGTTTTTTACTCTAATCCAATAAAATCACCAGCCTCAATCAGGCAGGCGGCAGCGGCAGGAATTCAGTGGTTTGTTGTGGATACTCCAGAAGAAGTTGTAAAAATAGCGGCTATTAAACCCGATGCTAAATTATATTTGCGCTCAGAGGTCAGCAATGAAGGATCAGTCTGGCCACTTGCTGGTAAGTTTGGCGCCAGTTCATCAGGCATCATTGCAACTATTGAAGCAGCAAAAAATACGGGCATGCAGATTACTGGAGTGACGTTCCACGTTGGCTCTCAGTGTGCCAATATCAATAATTGGATCGAAGGGATTCGTAGTGCAAAAAACATCTTCGCTCAACTTGAAGCTAACGGCTGGACTCCAGAACTATTGAACCTTGGGGGAGGCTATCCTATCCAGTTTACTGGCATCGAACCTACTATTGCAGAGATTGGCGTGGCTATTAATAAAGAGCTTGAGGCTATTCCAAATACTATCCAGATAATGGCCGAGCCAGGCCGGTTTTTAGTGGGCTCGGCAGGTTGCTTAGTGACTCAGGTTGTCGGTCTAGCGACCCGCGATGAAAAGCGTTGGTTATACCTTGATACTGGTACCTACGGTGGATTAATGGAATTAGCCGAAGACTTTTCTTCCAACATAGTCAGTCAGCGTGGCGGGGAAACTTGTTTATGGACTATGGCAGGTCCTACCTGTGACTCTATTGATGTGTTTGGTGAATATAGTCTTCCCTCAAGCATGGAGGTAGAGGACTTGTTGTTTATTACCAACCTGGGCGCCTACTGCACGACATGTGCATGTGATTTTAACGGTTTCCCTATACCTAATATGGTGCTTGTTGACTAGAAAGTAGGTTAACCTCAAAGACTAGCTAAACGCAGAGACGGTCTTAAGCATGTTTGATAAATTGGTTGGCATATATAATGCCAAGGGCTCCTTTGTCGGCGAGATACAGTATTTTTTTGCCACCTTAACGGGACAAACTCAGTGCGCGCTCTGCGATATTACTCATGGCGTGTTCAGGGGAAAAGTGTCTTTCTCTAAGGCTAAGCAGGCTTTGGGCATTCCCTTTGAAATCCTTCATCTTGATGAGCTAGATCCTTCGCTACAGTCCTTTAAAGACTATGCCCCCTGCATCGTTGGGCGTTCTGATTCACAGTATTCACTGCTTATTACTAAGGCAGAATTAGAACTTTGCGACGGAGATGTGAGTCGTTTATTTACGTTAATAAAGGCTAAGGTCCTATAGAAAGAATCTGAACAGGTTGATGGTTACAGGCTAAACTCGGATGACTCAGGTTTGCGATTTAATTGAATCTGATGAGTGCCTATAAGACGTCTAAAAGATAACTAATATTCAAAAATATCTATGGAGTGCTAAGAGCATGAATTTGTTGAAAAAGATCCTTAAATATTCCCTATCATTTGTTGTAGTTGCCGGACTGGGCTTATATGTGTGGTTTTGGGCTGCACCGGTAGGCGTTAATAATTATATTAATAAAGTGACCCTTCAGAGTCTCCTTCAGTCACCCGAATTAATGACCTCGATAGGGGCTATTGATAACACTCCTCTGGATTTCCATAGTGGAAAGTTAGACCGGTACGACAAGCAGTCTGAGCTTGAGGAACTCGCGTCTCTACGAGAGGATCGAGCTGGTCTGGATGATTATGGTCCAGAGGGGCTGGAGGGCCAGGAGCTACTCAGCTGGAAAATTGTGGCTTGGTTCTTTGATAACATGATTCGTGAAAGTGAATATGAATACGGAGGGTATCGGGTCAGTCAACTCTCCGGTCCGATGGTGAATTTGCCGCAGTTTTTAACAGATTCGCATATTATTGGCGATGAAAAAAGTTTCGAACGTTATATTTCTCGTCTCAATGAGTTTGCTAGAGTCATTGCGGAGGTCAAAATTCGAGTTATAGATGATCGTGATAATGGCACTGTACCGCCTGACTTTGTGATTGAGAAAACACTGCTAGGTATGCGATCTTTTATTGAGGGCGGCGCTAAGCAAAACCCTTTGTTCATCACCCTACCTAAAAAAATTGAAAATATTGATGGGCTTAGTGATATACGTAAAGATGAGCTTTCGCAGCAGGCACTCAATATTATAGAGGCTAAAATCTTGCCTCAATATGGAGAGATGATTGCACTGTTTGAAGAGCTTTTGACGATAAGTAACCATGATGCGGGTATTTGGCGTTTGCCCAAAGGTGAAGAGATCTATCGGTCTGCGTTGCGCTCAAACACCTCTACAAACTTGACGGCGGATGAGATTCATCAAATTGGTCTGTCAGAGGTAGCGCGTATTGAGTTGGGCATGGAAGATATTTTAGCCGGCCAAGGATTATCTGAGGGCTCGATTGTGTCAAGAATTCGTTACCTAATGGAACTTCCGGAGCATAACTTTCCAAACACTGATGAAGGGCGTCTGCAACAGATCGCTTACTTGAATCAGGTGAATGCACAGATTATGGCGAGTATAGAAGACTATTTCATCACTATCCCACCTCAGCCGTTAGAGATAATCCGAGTACCAGAATATTCTCAAGATTCTGCTCCCGGAGGTTATTATCGGCCACCAGCGGTGGATGGCTCTTCGCCGGGCAAGTTTTACATCAACCAAAAAGATACCAGGGATAATCCGCGATGGACATTGCCGACCCTTATGTATCATGAAGGGGCTCCTGGCCACCACTTTCAATTGTCGGCGGCTCAATTGATCAAAAATGTGCCATTTTTACGTAAGTTCAGCCCATTTACTGCCTATACAGAGGGATGGGGGCTATATTCAGAGAGAATTGCCGCTGAGGACATGGGCATGTATGACGACTACCCGTTGGGGAATTTAGGGCGACTACAGGCTGAGATGTTTCGTGCAGTCCGCCTAGTGGTCGACACAGGTATGCACTCTAAGCGATGGAGCCGTGAGCGAGCTATTGAATACATGCTATCCAAAACAGGTATGACAGAGGAAGGAGTTACCCGTGAGATCGAACGTTACGTTGTTTGGCCAGGCCAGGCGACGGCATACAAGGTCGGTCAGCTATCTATGTTAAGGGTGCGGGCTATGGCCGAAAATCAGCTGGGCGATGCCTTTGATATTCGTGAGTTCCACGAAATGATATTGATGAACGGCGCTATGCCACTAGAGATTCTGGAAGAGTCGGTTGGGTCTTGGATTAAAAAGCAACAATGACGTTAGTTATCGTCAAGTGTTGGAAACTGATTTCCCAAGAGCGTATGACTTAGATTATGATTAACAAAAATAACGCTTGGGTTGCTATTGATGAGAAATGCAAAAAAAATTATTATTGGATGCTTGATTTTGTTAGGAAGTCAGTTTGCTTACTCGGATGGGAATGTCGACGACCTTAGGTCGGAAATGTCAGCAGCCGAATTCAATCAAATGGGATTATCAAAGCTCTCTGATAGCGAATTAGCTAGATTGTATGACTGGGTAAAGATACGAGAATCAGGGGAACCAGTTGAGGGTAGCTTAGCCGTTATTAAAGCTGAGCAGCCAACGAGCCGGCAGAGAATTGATCAGCCGAGCAATAACCAGACTATTACGACATCAATAAAAGGTGCGTTTGAAGGTTGGACTGGTGCCACTGTGTTTAGGTTGAGTAACGGACAGGTATGGCGTCAGAGGCTCAAGGGTAGATGGCGATATAAAACAGACTCGCCGGCAGTAGAGATTAAAAAGAATTTTATGGGGTTTTACGTAATGCGTATTGACGATAAGAAATCTATTGGAGTGACACGCATCAAGTAATTTAATGCTCCTCCTTGCAGGAAGGTGATAGGCAGATCAACACATTTGCTTTTTGAATTTCAGTCTTTCACAGCTTCGGTGTAACAAAATAAATAGTTTAAGGAAATAGACAATGACTGATTCAGTAAAACCAAACGAAAGCTCGAGCGAAGGAATATCGGCAGAAGGCAGTATGTTCTTGTATCAAAAGCCGGAGTATTTAGACCGAGAAGCTCACGAGAAACTGGGCTGGACGATGCCTAAAAAACCTTATGGCTTTGCGCAAAACATTATGTCCATCCCGCTGGTCATCTCCGAAATTCCGGCAGCTCAGAAATTTTATCCGATTGTTTTTTCAAGCTTTGATAATGGTCAGCCGCTGGCTGTATTCTCTACGGAGCAAGGAAAAAATCCTTTTGTTTCGGATGATGGTATTTGGGAAAGTGAGTATTACATACCCGCTTATTTACGACGTTATCCGTTTGCTACCGTCCAGGGTGAGAGTGACAAGGTCGCCGTGGTTATTGACCGAGCCTCTGACGGGATATTAGAAAATAGCGACCTTCCTTTTTTCGAAGATGGTAGTATTTCCAAATCCGCTCAATCAATGGTTGATTTCTCTGTTCAATATGAGAGTGACCGAACAATTACTCAAGATTTCATGCAAACGATATTAGGGTTAGGCCTCTTAAGTGAGCAGCGTGTGGGCCAAACTATTAATGGAGAAAATAAAAATTTTGCTAACTACATCTCTATTGATGGCGATAAGTTAGATACGTTATCGTCGGACCAACTGGCCAGCCTCCATGAAAAGAGGTATCTTGGGTTCATTTATGGTCAGCTTTTCTCTCAAGAAAATTGGACTAAACTCATTGCTAGAATTCCGGCGCTCTGAGACTATTAGCATTGGTAGCAATTAATTCAAACAAGTCTACTAGTTAACATGGCCACCTTACCGGTAATGTTTAATCAGGCGTTAAGCTCATTCCAAGCTGGGCAGTTAGAGGTTGCAACACGCGAAATAGAGAGAGCCCTTTCCTCAGACCCTCAAAATCCTGACGTATTGCATTTGGCCGCGCTTATTGCCAAATCTAAGTATAACTACGCTAAGTCAGAGGAGTACTTTAGAGGCAGTTTAGAATGTTCTGCGAAGCAACCGGTTGTACTTTCAAATTTAGCCAATTTGCTAAAGACAATGGGTCGTTTTGCTGAAGCCAATAAAGCTTATTTAGCTGCAATTGAGATATTACCTTCTTTTCGTGATGCATGGCTTAATCGCGGCTTACTGGCCAAAGAGATGTTGGACTGGGATGAAGCTAAAACCTGCATGACTCAAGCCTTAAAAATAAAACAGGAACCTGGTACTTTTTCTAGCCTGCTCCAGTTGTATCTTGAAACAAAGGATGTAGAGAGTCTGGTTAGCCAAAGCAAGGCTTTCCAAAGAGAATATCCGACTCTAACAGACGGCTATATTTATCAGGCCAAAGGCTTAGTTCTGAAAACTGACGCCTCTGGAGCTCGAACTGTGTTAGATGAAGCCTTATCTCTGGTGGATGATAAAGCTCGTATCGAGTATGAATTAGGTCTTCACCACTATGATCGTGATAATTTTGACGTCGCCGAAAATTATTTAAAACAAGCAATCGATAGATCACCTGAATTTATGGATGCCCACCGTTCACTAAACCAACTTTACTTTCAGATTGGAAACGACAATTTTTTGGATTCTTATTCTAAGGCTCTGGTTAAATTACCTTCTTCTGAACTGTTGTTACACAATTTGGCTGCTAACCAAGCAAGTAGCGGAGAAACCGACCAGGCAATCGATACCTTAAAGCATGCCATTAATCTTATCGGAAAAACGGCTTTTTTAAATCATGGTTTGGGCGCTTTATTGGTTCGCAAGGGAGAATTGGACAAAGCTCTGCCGCTCTTTGATTTTGCTATTGAGCGTGATCCTGCGAATGTGAGGTTTATATTAGACCGTATCAGTTTAGATATAAAAATGGGAGTCCAAGACAAGTCTCAAGTGCTCATAAATCGAGCTCTTGCGCTGCAACCTTATAACCAAGAAACTTGGGCTTACCAAGGTCTTGTTTGGCGATTGAAGGGTGATTCTAAATACGACTGGTTGTATGACTTTGATGTGTTTTTGCGATCCTATACTTTGCCAGTACCGCAGGGTTTTAGTTCTCTTAGCCGTTTTATGGAGGAACTTAGTCACTACCTCTCTAGTTTACATGTTTTAACTAAGCAACCGCTTGATCAAAGTGTAGTGCAGGGCACTCAAACCATGGGAGTTCTATTAGAGGACCCTAATCCGCTTGTTCAGGCGTTTAAAGGTTCACTGATGGAATGTGTTGATGGTTATTTGGAGGAGTTACCTAACAATGGAGAACATCCATTTTTATCTAGGCTGGCCGACGGCTATGCTTTTTCAGGAAGTTGGTCGGTTAAGTTGAAGAAATCTGGTCACCACAGCAATCATGTGCATCCCTTTGGCTGGTTATCTTGTTGTTCCTACATATCTATACCCGACATGTCGCAAAGTCACGCAGGTTGGATTAAATTTGGTGAGACATCCCTGAACCTTGGGTCCAGAGAATCGGTTGCAAAGGCGATCCAGCCGACAGCGGGAAAATGTGTCTTCTTCCCCAGTTACTTTTGGCACGGAACCTATCCTCTTGAGTCTGAAGATTACAGAATGACTATCCCCTGTGACATAGACCCCATTCGTTCCATGGGGTCTCGATAAATTGTATTGGCCCTTCTTATTCGATTCCCATAAGCAACACCTTACAATCTTCGCCTAGGCGCTAATCAGTCGAATTTGACAAGCGTCCTGACTTCATTGTTTTGCTAGCTTTTTGTGATTCTTCGCGCAACGCGTCTCTTTTCTTCCTCGTGTAACAATATTTCTTTTTAATTAACTTGCCGACAATTTTTTCATAGGTGCAGACCACATCATCTGGGCTTTTCTCTTTTGTAGTCGCCATTTCAGAGGATGATGATGTTGCTGTCTGAGTGACACTTGATGTCTCAGAATTACTGGCACATCCGGTCAGAAATAGAGCAAATAATACAGTTATTGTGGCGAAATTAGAGGAGGACATTGATTTACCTGTTGGTTAAAGTAGCGTGACAAAAAGTTTGATAATTTTACTTTATTTAAACAATACAGCGAAGCACTTTTAAATACGCTGTCTAGGGCTATTTAGATTCAAAAATATCGCTTAAATGTGTTTGATAGTTTTGCCAGCGGCCCGAAGAGCTAGTATAAAGTGGCCGACGTACCTGCCAAACACTTGCGGTGCTAACGACGTTTCGCAGGTGGTGAAAATCAAGGCATGCCTTGTCCCAGTCCAGCTCAAGAAAGCCCAGCACTCCAGAGACAACCTGTTTTGGGTCTTTCACTAAGTCATCATAATCGACCACATGGATTGTCTTGGCAAATAAAGCTATCCAATGCTCGATCAATCGGTCCAATTCATTAGAATAGAAGTTAATATCCCCTAGGTCACACGCATAATTCATATCTTGAGAAAATCGATGCGAGTATATTGACAGGCAAGTATCTTTAAGTTGACGGCGGGTTAATATGATTCGAGCTTGAGGAAACACTGTTTTAATGAGCCCTATATGAAGTGCATTATCAGGCCGTTTATCGGTAACCCTTGTCTTTGGCGAGCCTATTCGTTGTAATTGCTCACTGTATCCATCTGCTACTGAGTTGAGTAGCGCAGCTGAGTAACCGGATTCAGGCGGATTTGCAGAGCCAATCTTTTTTGCCGTTCTATGGAAATAGTCTAATTCGCCTCCCGCCACTATTTGTGGGTGTGAGGCCAATATTTGCTCTAAAAGAGTAGAGCCTGATCTGAACATTCCGCAGATAAAGACAGGCTCGTCCGCATTCTCAAGTTCTATTCGCTCAAACCATAATTCTGAATAAACTTCTATAAGTCGATTAACACTCTTGGTAAACGAGCTTCGATCGAACTTTCCAACAAATTGTTGATCAATAGCATTGGCCGCAGTCCAGGTCTTAAATGCTTGCCTATAGTTGCCTTGTCGATCATGCAAATTACCAAGGGCATATAAGCAGTCTATACGAGAGTCGTCTTCAGTAGAGGGGCTCTCTATTAATGTTTCCAGCGTCAACATTAAAGTGGGCGAATCGTTGTCATTTGCCAGAGCCAATCTTGCAGTCGCTTTTGCATGACTAGGATCAATAGAAAGTATTCGCTGAAATTGCATTTTAGCCGCCTTTCTATCTCCCGAATCCTCTTCTAGATTACCTAAGTTATAGAGAGCGTCTACATAATTTGGCTTTATTTTCAGGGCCAACATTAGATGATTTTTAGCCTGAGTTGGCTGAAATAACCTGCTTGAATAAATATTAGCTATGTTTAGGTGTGCTTCTTCAGAGCCTTGTAGACCAAGATCAATCGCTTTTTGATAATTTACCAGCGCCTTGCTGTAATCCGCTGCTCGAGTCAAGAACCACGCATAATTAAAGTGCAAATCTGGGTGCTTAAACTTTTTTATTAAAGGTTCAAATACTTTGGGGGCCCGTTCGACCTCACCATTATCAAGATATAGTTGAGCGAGAGTAATCGAATATTGTAGATTGTGTGGAGCGATGATAATGAGAGACTTTAATGCAGCTTCCGTAATTTGCCTGTCGTGAGATTGCATACCAACCTGGACTTTAAGCGTCACTGCTATTTCATTGTTTGGATTTATCTTAATCATCTGCTCTAACAGTAAAAGCGCATCGTCGAAGTTCCGTTGCTGCATTGCAGCTTTTGCCTTATTTAATAGACTAGAGACAGAATCTTTCAAAGGTCACCGTTTAATTGTTAGTTGGATAGCCTCTAATTATAGCGATATTCTTTTGCCTTTAGTTAAACACAGCGCATAAAAAAACAGCGAGCCGAGGCTCGCTGTTTTCGTCTTACTCTGTAGCTTAAGCTTAGAAGCTAAAAGTTACATCAGCATACACATAACGTCCTAGGACGTCGTAGTTGCCATAAGAGTTAGCATTTGTTGCATTCAAACCACCGCCTACCATTGGTGGCTCTTTATCCAACAAGTTGCGAGCTCCGCCGCTGAATGTAATGTTTTCAGACAAGGTGTAACTGCCGTTAACATCTAGATAGCTGACCGCATCAAGTGCTCCGGCAGCTGCTAATACATCTGCAGTACCTTCATAGTCAGACTTACCAAAGTAACGCCATGCCGCACCAACTGCCCAATCATCCTTAGAATAACTTGCAGACAGTGTATGTCTCCAATCCATGTAAGGATATGTACAGGTATCATCATTGGTAATACCGTTACAATCTTGGCGAGTTGACTCGTCACCTGGAACGGCTAGAGTTTCTTTCTCCAAAGACTTTGATCCAGTCATCTTAACGCTTAACAGTCCACCAGAAAGGTCCATTGAGTAAGCTGCAGCAAGGTCAACGCCGCTGAAGTTAACTTCACCGAGGTTTGATGTAGTACTTTGAACGTAGCCTGATTCTCCAAGCCATAAAGTACCAGCATTACCACGGTTGATCAGATCACATAGTGCCTGAGTACCGTTTTCAGCACACTGCTTAAGGATAGTCGCTGCACCAATCGAGCCAATAGCGTCTTCCAGTTCAATGCTCCACCAGTCAACAGAGACTGTTAGATCTTCCATTGGGCGAACAACAACACCAAAGGTCAATGAATCAGCGATCTCTGGATCCAACTCCGTGTTACCACCATAAAGCGCGTTGTACTGGCTTGCTGGGCTGGCAACAATCGATCCATATTGACCCGCAGTAACACCAGTCAAAGCACACTGAGCAGCAGTATACGTTGGAGTGTCTCCAGAACATGGGTCACTACCTGCCCATAATCCTTGGTTTTGCGGAGCAAACATCGTTGCAATTCTCGGTGAACGAACAGAGCGGTTATAGCCAGTGCGGATTGTTACCATATCAGTAGGAGCATAGCTAACCCCGAACTTATAGGTATTGTGGTTTCCTGAAGTGCTGTAGTCAGAAGAACGGAAACCAATTTCAGCATCTAGATTATCAAGTACTGGGACGGCTGCTTCAAAGAACACGTCAGTTACAGAGTAACTACCCGCGATGCTCTTGGTTGCACCACCCTGTCCTAACAACATACCTTCTTCAAACACTGTGTCTGAATCACGGTCATAACTCATATCGCGACGCTCAATACCCACAGCGACAACAATATTACTGTCGGTTGTTGGTAAACTAAAACCAGTATCGCGACTTGCGTCAGCTGCAAATATCTCTGTTGTAACATCGGCACGCAACATAGCGACACCTGTTAGCAAAGATGCCGACTCAGGAGTAACACCCTGATATTGAAAGACATCATAAGTTGCATCATCTAATGCTGCAGAGATGCGTGGCTTAAAGAAGTCATTGATATAAGTAACGCTAGAATCGACGTAGTTCTTTTGGTAGTTAACATCATAATCCCACCCTGAAACCTCGCCTTCAACTCCTAGTACGACACGGAATGAAGAGTTAGTCATAACAGAGGCACGTGGACCACCTTCAACGTTACGCTTACCGATATAGACTCCGAACTCATCACCAGAAGCAAGCCCCCATGTGTCAGTCAAAGCCTGACGTTGAGAATCGTTCAGCAAAGCTGAGTCATAAGGAAGATGATACTCTTCAGCAAAGAACGTACCCGACTCAGCAATTTGAGCTTTAGTCTGGTAATTAGTCGCCATTATTTCGGCATAAACATTAACTGAATCGCTAACTTCAAAATTCATCAGACTACCAATGCTCCACTTCTCGTCAGGACGCATAAAGTGGTTGATAGGGGCATAGTTATAAATGTTGCCACTAGAA
>Ga0308019_10002111_pt1 | contig 11546 bp, 9 predicted proteins | sample Neamet284_FD_203135 | JGI IMG/M metagenome (GOLD analysis project Ga0308019, IMG submission 203135) | Marine microbial communities from water near the shore, Antarctic Ocean - #284 | ecosystem: Environmental > Aquatic > Marine > Unclassified | place: Southern Ocean | collected 2014-10-01
GCCGCAGGTTGCATTCATATTTAGGTTATAAATCGCCTAATCAGTTTGAAACTGAGATGAAAATGCCACGGCTAGAATTTCAAAAAGCCTCTTAACTGGGTTGTACTAAAAAGCTTGACCACGTCACAAGGCTGTAGCTTCTTGTTAAGGTACGTAATTAGCCCGCTTAAAAGGTGGAGCATCAACGTCCGGTCAAGTACACAAAGTTTTCCTTTGATTGGAATTGCGAGCGAACCTCCGTAGTTGAACACCTCCATGCGTTGTTCAAGGATATCCAAGGTGTCATTTGTAGCGTTGTGTAGGTTCGCGTGAAGGTGAATTTCGAGAGTATAGTCATTCAAGGAGTATGCTTGTCCACCTCTAGCGAAGCTATTGATGCAGGGCATACTCTGATCTAGATACAATTTACCTACAAGGCGTCCATCATCGTACTCAGGTTCAAGTGGGTCTAAACACAGGCTTCCATGGTAGGTGTACTTCTGTGTAAGTACTTCTGCAACAGTTACCTCTACGAGAGCATCTCCATGCCACACATGCAGTGGCCAATATGGAGGTAAGGCGCTAGTTTCCAGGGTTTTACTGATAACGTCCGCAACATCATCTGGAAGTAGAGAAGGGTCGATAGTTACAATTCGCTTTGTCTGCTCAGCAATGAATTTCGCTTTGACCTTTCCTGCCTCCACCACAGAGATGGACATCTGGCCTCGCTTGTTGACGTCAAGGAGGGCCTACTTGTCTTCATCAAGATCAGGAAGTGTAGCCCTGGTGTCGAGCACGTTATTTGTACCCTTTATCAGATATGGCTGACCTCGATCTTGGGTCAAAGGGGCGCTAGTGGATGCGCCTGCAGCGAAATCAAGACGGCAGGGTTGATACACCGTCATGTCAAAAGGCACGCGCTCTAGCACACTGCCTGACTTGGTAATTTTGAAATAGCCTTTATTGGCTAGCCATAGCTTTTTGGCAATTACTTCTGCCGTCCTAAGGATGTCAGAAGCATTTTTTACCATGAAGTACACACGTTGTCCGGTCACACCAGATAATTGCTCACCAGTTTCTTCGTTCCGGATGTTGGAAGAAGAGGATGTCCACCACAAGTGGTCTGTGTCTTTGACCTCCGGACAGACGTCGTAAAGTAGCTGTAGAACAGCATCTTTATCTAGTGCCTCACCATCAGGGTCGTAGTCAAACATCATGATGCCTGGACCCTTAGGCCATTCAAAATGATCGTTGCTGCGAGTGATGGCGTTCTCAGTGTCAGAGAGCGACTCAAAGGCTTTTTTGGTGACAACCTTGGCCTTTAGAGCCCCTTTCGGGACCCCGTACGCAAGCGCCTGGCAGTGCTCAAGACCCTGTAGGAGTTGCGAGAACTCCTGCAAAGACTGAATGTGAACGACTTCAGCACGACCTTTGGTGAGGTGTGCAGAAGGTATCTTGACCATGTTGCCCTTGTCATCCAAAGCAATTTTCTTGGTCAGAAACTTTGGATACTCGGAGGTCAGCACCGTGAGCTTGGCTGAAGTGTTGGCATTTACAGGCACATGAGCTAAACTTGTGGTTCTCACGCCGGAAGTGTCGCTGTCTTGGTTTACCATTTCAGTGACCTCTTTCATTACGTGGCCTCCTGATCGCGCTCTGCGATTCGTTCTTCAATCCAGCCTTCCACTTCTGATTCTACCCATGCTACTGAATTTCCTTGTGGCACTAGCTGGATTGAGCTGGGGAATGCTCCCTTTTTACACAGTTCGTAAATATACGATTTTGATAGGGATGTGAGGTTGGCGACTGTTTTGATGCGAATTAGCTTTCGAATTTTAACGTTTTCTTCGATGCGCTGGTTGTGCTCTTTTTTTGACTGATACATTATTTGCTCCGTATCGTAGATTAACGACCAAGAACTGCGCCTTGGTCTGCTACGGAATATACGGTGGGTAATCGAAGTAATAAATTAAGTGGAAGTATGTGGTTTTGTTCTAAGCAATAATAACAAGTTGATTTATAAGAGATAAATTCATGTTATAAATATCCCATAAACTCATCCTTCCGTGTTCCTTCCCGTGCCTGTACCTTGCTTAAATCGAATTACGGTACTTATAGCTCTAATAAAGTCATGCTTACCAGAGCTAAATAGTGTGCGGTCCATTTGGCTCAAATGATCCCATATCGCTGGTTTTGTCGGGCTGCCAATGCTTTCATAGCAACTTTGTAGATCTGTTTCGTTGTTAACAGACTTGCCAGATTGACCAATTAACCAGATTTTAAAGGCGTAAACCCGTCTCTCTGTAATACTGACTGTCTTGGTGCGCATTTTGGTTGGTTTGGCTTGATCAAGGAGGTTAGAGTGATATTTATTTTTGTATCCAATTAAGCTTTCTCGGTCAAAATGGAACTTTTCATATCCAACTGACACACCTTCAGAAAGCGTTCCATCAGTTTGATAGATGTGGTACGAAACATCAGCATGTATGATTCTGCTAACAATGAGATCAAACGAATTATTCGATGTCATGTGTAATTGAAAATTAGCGAGGGTGTGTCCAGACCAAAGTTCTTGTGTATCATCGGGATCGATAAGAAGGCAGTCTACAAATTCTCCGTCTTCGTCATACTGATCACCATATTTAACCGAGGTAGGTACGCAAACTAGCTTTTCATCAAAAAATAACGGTAAGCTTTCATCTTCACTAATCCTTAGTAATGCCCTAATCCCCGTGGCTTTGTCCATGCCTGACATTCCCAGAAATGCCAGAGCTTCATCAATGGAAGTTTGGGGGCTGAGTGCTTGAGTATTATCCATTGCGTAATTCATCCAAGTAATTGCTCCAGTGCTGCACCATTTTAGCCCTAGTAGGCATTAGCTGTGCTTTGTTGTAAGTTCCTCTAACAATGTTCTGAGTTATGTGGGTTCGGCTAGGTTCTGTTTGCTGAGCCAGTTTAAATGGACTCGCTCACTAAATAAGCATCAGTCTATTAACCACTTGCCAAGTGCCGTCGCCATATAACAAAAAAACTAGGCCGCCTAAGGCCAGCAGTGGTCCAAACGGCATTTCTGGATCAGTGTCGGTGCGGCAAAGCCGAAAGCCCAAGCCAATAATAACGCCTGCCACAGCAGACATTAATATGATCATAGGAATGGCTTCCCAGCCAAGCCATGCCCCAAGTGCAGCCAATAGCTTAAAATCGCCATAGCCCATACCATGTTTACCAGTGATTAAGCGAAATGCCCAATACACTGTCCATAGGGATAGGTAACCGATGATTGCGCCCCAAAGGGCTGATTCTAAGCTTACAAAAATATCAAAACTATTGATGATAAGACCAATCCATAACAACGGCAGCGTGAGTTGATCAGGTAGTAGTTTGTGATCTAAATCTATGAATGACATAGGCACTAAAAAATACACAAGTAATATCCCCAAAATCCCTGCCCAGCTTGGCCCAAGAATCCACGACACCGCCATGCTCAACGCCGCTGTTAGTAGCTCAATTATTGGATAACGCGGGCTAATTGAAATGGAGCAAAATGCACACTTTCCCTTGAGAAATAGGTATGAAATTAGAGGAATGTTGTGCCACTTTTTGAGGGGTTCTTTGCACTTTGGGCAATGAGATGCGGGCCATGAAATAGAGGATAGTAGGCCCGGTGAGGGCGTATTATCTCGTGTGTTTTGGCCGAGCAGTAGGTTACATTCATGCTTCCATTCTTGCATCATGGCTGTTGGAAAGCGGTGTATTACTACGTTAAGAAAGCTACCTACAAGTAGACTTAAAAGCCCAACGAAGGCAAGCCAAAGGTATGGGTTGTTTTGAAATAGTTGAAGTAATAGGGTTTCAGGCATTGGTATCAATTTAACATTTATTTCGCCCATTCTATAATAAATGAGACCATCAGTGCACCGTTTTAATGACGTATTGATGGTGATCAATGATAAAGGTTTCGTGGCTAAATCCAATGTCGACGTGCTCACAGGCACTACCGTGCCTAGCTTGTAGTGGTGCAGTGAATTTTACCGCTGTATAAAGCGAAGATTCATGTTTTACATCAAATTTAGTCGAGTATAAAGGCGGGTGTAATGGCTATTCTGGTTGTCGACTACAGAATGTAGTTGAATACAGCGCCCAGTTGTACTGGGTGGCTAACCGCTCTTGATTGGGTTGGGCTAGGTCGCTAATTGTTGACTAGGTCGCCTATGTGGTTAGCCCATTCGATCATCATCTTAGTCCTTGTAGGCATCAGCTGTGCTTTGTTGTATGTAGCTCTCACGAGGTCTTTAGTTAGGTGAGACATCTGAAGCTCTATTGCGTCGGCAGTGTACTCAAGCTCATTTAGCATGGTGCTGGCAGTATGCCTGAATCCATGACTCGTCATGAATCCAGTGCCAAAGGGTTTGCCAGTTCTGGTGTCTATCATTCGTTTGATTGCGTTGGTGGTTACGCTCTCACCTATAGGTATGGGAGTGTCCTTTCCCATGCCTATAGTTGTCATGAACACGTACTCGAACTCGCCAGTGAGCTTGTGTGCTTCCTTTAAGATGGCTATAGCTTGGGCTGCGAGTGGGACTTTAAGCTCCTTACCCATCTTCATGGCCTCCTTTGGTATGGTCATCAACGCTGCTTCAAAATCAATGTACTCCCACATCATAAAGCGGATGTTCTTAGGCCTCAAGAATACTAACGGCATAAGCTTTAATGCGAGCGTTACTGCTGTATCTCGGTTTGGGTCTGGCTTGTGGATCTGCTGTAGCAATGCCTTAAAGTCTTCGGGGTCTGTGATGTGTCCGAAGTTGGACTTAGTTTTGTTGTCTGGTGCAGGCATAAGGTCGGTTAACCCATTGGCAGGGTTGACTTCAATGTCACCTAGTATGAATGCTTCGGTGTATACCTTGCTTAGTATGCCAGCCATACGGAAAGCTGTTTCTCTTGCTCCTCTATCTGTCATCTTGTTCATGATCGCAAACAGGTCTCTAGTCGTATGCTTAGTAAGGCACTTGCTATCCATATAGGGGTTGAGGTTTTTCTCAATGCGTTGCACTAGGTCTTTTCTGGTGGACTCAGCTAGGTTCTGTTTGCTGAGCCAGGTGTTGCAACGAGAGCTAAATAGGATGTTTCTGTTGGCTTCTTGGTTCTTTACTGATGTTGGGTTGGTTCCGACCTGTACTAGCTTCCTAGCCTCTATGTGAGCGACTCTGGCTTCTGCTAGGGTTGTCTCAGGGTATGTGCCTATGGTGTGGGTCAGTCGCTTGCCATGGAGTCTGTAGTCATATTTCCATACCTTTGATCCATTAGGTCTAATGAGCAGGTTTAGGCCTCCTTGATCGCTTAGTTTGTATTGCTTATCTTTTGGTTTGGCGTTTTTAACTTGGGTATTGGTTAGGCCCATAAGGTACTACTCCTTTGATAAAGCCGAACCGTCAACGGAACCGACAAAAGTAGTGGATAGTATAATACAGATAGTACGTATAATATATTAAATCGTTATATAACAAAGGTTTTATGCTGTTTGGTAGATCGTATAGTACGTATTATACATAAGAATGGCGTTTCTCGGGCGCGCCATTTATTTCTTAGAAATTGCATGCAAATCAACGGCTTATGTCGTTAATCTCTCAGCAATCGTTATCACAATGATTATCACATCTAGACGTCTTGTCGATTGGAGTATACTCTAATGGTCAAAATTGATTTATGTCTGTATTCAATCGTTATGAAATACGCTCATCTCCCTTCATCGGGCAAGACAATTTACTATCGTAGACGCATACCCAAGGGTTTAGAGTCTTATTACGATGGCAAAACCTTCTTTGTTAAATCTACAGGCACGACTGACGCCAAGTTAGCTGCTGCGATTCTAATAAGAATTAATACTCAAGCAGAAAGAGACTGGGATCGTTTACGCCAGGGATTCCCCATGTCTGTTTCAGAAGAAATGAATGCTTCAGTGGGACAGGTTTTAGCACCATCTGGACTCAATTCACTAGGGCGTGGCTCAGAAATTGGAAAGGAGCTATTCATAGAGAGTATCTTTGATCAGTTACCCAATACACTCAAGCATGAAGTAGTCGATAATGGGCTTGGAGGTGATCAACTTCACCAGGCAGTTGAATCTGTATTGCCTGCAAGCCTCAAGATTGCATACGGTCGAGTGAATGGCCGAATCAACCTATTGGCCTCTGACTACTGTGAAGAGTACATTGCAGAGCTACATCAAATCAGGGAGAAGCTGAAAGGAGATGAAACAGAGCTTGGTCTCATTATCGGGATTGTAATGGATACGGGTGTACGAGTGTCGGAATGTGTTGGACTGATGGTGAGTGATATTGTTTTAAACGTAGATTTTCCATACATAAAAATTCGTTTCGCAGACTGAAGACAAAAAATAGTACACGTTTCCTTCCTTTAGTTGGAAATGCATTAGAGGCTGCAACTATTGCTGTTGCAAAGGCAAAGCATGAGTTAATGTTCCCTAGGTATATCGATCAGACTAAAGGCAAGGTTAAGAATGACGTTGCGTCTAATGCATTGAACAAGCGATTATCGACTCTCATTGATGAGCGTAAAACCATGCACTCGTTCCGCCATACCATGCAGACTCGTTTAAGAGATGTAGAGTGTCCAGAAGATATCCGAAAGGAGCTAATGGGCTGGCAAAAAGATGTTAGTAAGAACTATGGCAGCCCATCTGATTTAAAGATCAAGCATAGGTATTTACTTGAGTCTTTGGCCTGGGAAAGGCAGGGCGTTAGTCTTTGATATTAGCTTAGTTTGTCAACCCTTTAAATTACTCAAAGTTGTAGTCACGTGACCCCGTCTAAACAAAGACTTACCTGCCTATTTGCACCAGCAAAAAAGCGAAGTTTTTATTCCAGTCGCGGTGTATTAACTATGTTAGTAGATTTCAATTACAATAATCGTATAGTTAATCATATATATTAGTTTTTAAAATAAAATGAAGTGGTATTATGAACCCTATGTCGATCGACTTAGGCTGAGTTTGTTACACTATAGTGAATGAATATAGTAAAAAACTGGTTTATTAAGTGACATTTTGCCAATAAGCATATTAAGGATTGATTTGTGATGCTCTCAACTAATGAGCTTTTTAAGCAGGCAGTTTTGGCACATAAGAGTGGCGCAACGATAAAGGCGCACGCGCTCTATTCAAAGGTGATTTTGGCTGAGGCCACACACGCCCACGCAAACCATAATCTTGGTGTTTTGTTTGTTAGTAAAGGCAAAGAACAACAAGCTTTAAATTGTTTCAAAACAGCCATAGAATGCAATCCAAATGTGGGCCAGTTCTGGGTCAGTTACATTGATGCACTATTGCGTATGGGTCAATATTCAGAGGCTAAGAAGCGACTTGTAGAAGCAAGAGTTAAAGGCGCTAACGGGGCAGTTTTTGACGATCTTGAAAAGCGATGTTCACAACCTGTTCTCAACGACCCCCCATCTTCTGAGTGTCAGGCCTTAATAGATCTTTTTGGGAAGGGAAAGGTCAAGCAGGCTTTAAACCAGACTTTAAAGATGCAGAAGGCTTTTCCCAAATCAGTCGTCTTGTGTAACATTGCAGGGGCCTGCAACGCTGGACTGCTGCAATTTGAAGCAGCGATTAATAGTTATAAAAAAGCACTTAAAATTATGCCTGATTATGCCCAGGCACATTTCAACATGGGTGCTGCATACCAGGCAATGGGCAATCACGATCGTGGGATTAATTGTTATCAAAGTGCAATAACAATAGACCCTAACTATGCTGACGCTTATAACAACATGGGTAATGCTTTTAAGGATAAGGGAGAGTTTTTAGAGGCTATCAAAAGTTACAAAAAAGCGGTCATCATCAAGCCAGATTATGCAGAGTCCTTTTGTAACATGGGTGTAGCTTTTCAAGAGAATGGTGACTTAAAACCTGCATTGGTAAGCTATCGGCAAGCCTTGAGCCTCAAACCAAATTTTGCTGAGGCACATAATAATTTAGGCAATGCTTTAAAGGATAGCGGTGAATTTGAGTCAGCGATCGCAAGCTATAAGCGAGCGATAGACATTAGACCAAACTATGCAGAAGCATATAGTAATCTGGGTGTGAGTTATCAGAGTGGGGGAGATACCGCCTTGGCTATGCGTTATTATAATTTCGCTCTTGAGAAGGATTCTGACTATGCTGAAGCTTATAATAATTTGGCAAATGCCCTCCGGCTCAAGGGAGATGGCAATGGCGCCATATCTAATTATAAAAAATGTTTAAAGCTTAAGCCTGAGTACTCTGAGGCGTATTGCAATTTAGGACTTGCATTAAAGGATCAGGGTGACTTTCCGGCAGCGATAATGAATTTTAAGCGTGCTCTTGTGATTAAGCCAAGCAACGTTTATGCAAGCTCGCAAATGCTATTTTCACAATTACATATTTGTGACTGGAGTGATATTGAGGCATACAATACATTAATTTCTAAATGGGGTGTTTCAACCTGCGCCATCAGTCCCTTTACTATGCTGGCACTAGAAGATTCACCAGAGCGTCACCTAATCCGCTCTAAAAATCATATTGCCACAACATATCGCCCATCCAGCGCACGAGAAGGTATGCGGCCACAAGAAAGTGGCCAACGGATCCGAATTGGTTACTTTTCAGCCGACTTTCATAATCATGCAACAATGTATTTGATGATAAAGGTCTTAGAAAGTCATGATAGACAATTGTTTGAAATATATGCCTATTCGTTTGGCCCTAAGGCATGTGATGAGATGAGGGAGCGTCTTGTCAAAGCTGTAGATGTTTTTCACGAAGTATCTGGCAAAACTGACCAAGAGATTGCTATGTTGGCACGTTCAGATAACATTGATATTGCAGTTGATTTGAAGGGTTTTACCCAAGATAACCGATTTGGCATTTTTACATACCGTCCAGCGCCTGTGCAGATAGCCCATTTGGGGTATCCAGGCACGTCTGGTGCAGACTGTATTGATTACATTATTGCTGATGATGTGGTCATCCCAAAGCAGTTTGAAGACTCATACTCTGAGCATATTATTCGATTGCCTCATTCATACCAACCTAATGACGACGATAGAGTGATATCAGACATCACTTTTACTAAAGTGCAACTAGGGCTTCCTGAGAAAGGGTTTATATTTTGTTGTTTTAACAAAAGTTATAAAATTTCATCTGAAGAGTTAAATGTCTGGGCACGCGTGTTGAACAAAGTAGAAGGCAGTGTGCTTTGGTTAATAAAGCCTAATAGGTGGGTGGAAAGGAATTTAAGAAACGAAGCGAAAAAGCGAGGTATTGAGCCACATAGACTTGTGTTCGCTGAAAGGGTTAGCTTAGCCAAACACTTGGCTCGCCATAAGTTTGCCGATCTTTTTATTGACACGTTCAACTGTAATGCCCACACCACAGCCAGCGATGCTCTTTGGGCTGGATTACCCGTTGTTACGATGCTAGGTAAAAGCTTTGCAGCTAGAGTTGCTGGTAGTTTACTTACGGCGATTGACCTACCTGAATTAATTACCACAGATGTTCAAGAGTATGAGGCACTTATTACTACTTTGGCTAAAAATCCAAAAGTTCTGAAAAAGGTTAAAGAAAAGCTGGTCGAAAATAAGTTATCAAAACCCTTATTTGACACTAAAAAATTTACGCAGCATTTAGAAACAGGTTATACGCAGGCTTTCGAAAAATACAAAAATGGAGAACCGCCTAAGAACATCATGGTTTTTTAATAATTGCTAACACAGGGGCCTTGAGCTGCACCTTTAGCCAAGTATTAATTCTTTATGCACACGTTATGCTCGTAGGTTAACGTTGCTTAGATGGCCTTTTAGGGGAGGGGCTTTTGAGGTGCATGGTTATTGCTTCTTTAACCGCAGTTTTACAGACTAAACACTAACCAGGACAATCAACTTTTAGCCTAGTCTTACCGCCCAAGGTTTCATCAGTCCACATACACTGCATGGTGATCTAGTGTGTGCTTAAGAGGGTGCCTAATAGGTGTCTATTTTTTCGTACGTAAGAAGAAATATATGTAATACAATATAATTCATACCTTAGGCTTGGAGCCTCATGAGGGCCTCACAGGAGCTTCTGCGCACTCCTCTAGTACCACTAATTAACTGCTTTTTGATAATAATTATTTCAATGACTTAAGGCTCTCAAAGATGAAGATGTAGTAAATAGTGCCTGTCCTGTATTGCTTTGCACATATAACCATGACAAGTTATTGGTATATAAATATGAGGCAATATATGCTTTTCTTTTTTAGAACTATTTTACTTTTCTCACTTACTTTTATGGTCGTTCATGCTGATTTGAATGATGGCCTTGCAGCTGCTCAAGCAGGTGACTACACCACTGCTCATAATGAATGGTTACCTTTAGCAGAACAAGGAGATGTTAATGCTCAGTTCTATCTAGGTCTGCTTCATAGCAGGCAGCTGATTGACTGGGCATCACAAGAGCAGGCTGTTAAGTGGTACTTGTTGGCTGCAAATAATGATCATGTGAATGCTCAGTTCAACCTTGGTATTAAGTATAACAAGGGGGTTGGCGTTAAGCAGAGTGCAACAAAGGCTTTCGCTTGGTACTTTAAGGCTGCTAATAATGGTCATCCAGAAGCTCAATTTAATGTAGCAAATATGTACCGAGATGGTCGTGGTGTTGAGCACAGTAATGAGCAGGCAGCAACTTGGTACAAGGCAGCATCTATTAATAATATCCCTCAGGCGCAGGCCAACTTAGCTCTGCTGCTTCATCTTGGTGCTGGCATTGAGAAGGATATGATTATGGCCTATGTATGGGCGACTTTGGCCTCAGAAGCTGACACTAGATTTATTGCTATTAAAGAGCTAGTTGCTAAAGGGTTATCTTTTGATGATAAAAAGAAGGGTGACGAGAAGGCTCAAGAGGTTGCTGCAAGGCTCATTGAGTTTAATGATAGATGATAATTAATGTTCTGTTTGAATATCATAATGAATGTTCGTTGTGTGCTTAAGGGTAATGATCATGGTGCATAGAAGCTTACGCCCTTGTTGGCATGCTCTAAAGCCTTATACGGACATTTCTTGTTAATGGGATGAGAAGGCTGATTGATAATGGCAACAGACTATGAATAACAATGAGTTGAGTATAAGCAGTGGCTCTGCAGGGATGCTAAGCCCTATACGGACACTTCTTGTTAATTCAGAGGCCAACCTACTGACCTATAAAGACCAGATAGGCCAGTTACCTGAGCCTGAGGATGATTATGATCATCATATATTTCTGCGTAATGTTAGGTTAAGGAAGTCTCACAAGCTAGAATTGTATGATCAACTCATTGACGAGCTGGTTAATGATTCAAGTACGCGAGCAAGAGGGTCAGCGCAACTAGCTGTGTTCCGTTACCACTGGGAGTGTATGGTTTGTTGTCTGTCTCAAGCATTCTTCATGAGGCGGTGGCTTGTTGTTAGTTTAGATAAGGCTAAATACGGGGGGTCTGGCAACTACTGGATTCAGAAGTGTGGGTTTACCTATCGGTGTACCAAGGACATTGTAGATTATCTGGCAGAGT
>Ga0308019_10002112_pt1 | contig 11543 bp, 12 predicted proteins | sample Neamet284_FD_203135 | JGI IMG/M metagenome (GOLD analysis project Ga0308019, IMG submission 203135) | Marine microbial communities from water near the shore, Antarctic Ocean - #284 | ecosystem: Environmental > Aquatic > Marine > Unclassified | place: Southern Ocean | collected 2014-10-01
GTAGTTCACAATCGTCGCAATGGGATTGTCGTCAGCATCATCAAAACTAACAACGTCGACCGAATGATCGACAGCACCGTCCCAGTTTCGCCCCGTAAACAGTTCACCGTTATCTCGGGCCGGTCGTCGGTTGATGTTTATGTCGCAGCTTCCACGCCCAAAACCAGTACGGGCGGGCTGTGCTGTCAACTTCGCATCAACAACAGCCTTCGCACAGGTGGCTGGGATCGTATTCCACCACTCAGTGGCAAGATCAATCCCGTCTTTTATCCACTGGCCAAAAGTAATCGGTCCCGAATGCGTGTGCGTATACGCGAGCCTGATGTTTCCGAACGGTATGCCAGATGCTTTCGAGATCAACTCTCGAATATCTTTGTCTTGCTGGTTCGTAAAGATTCCGATGTCGACATCGACAATCGCAAGCTCAACGTCATCTTTGGTCACGACGAGAGCGGTCACGTACAGTGGCATGTCGTTGCCAATCGAGACCTGGTGGGTCTGAGCCCCCCAACCGGCGTGAGCGACTCCAATTTGAGGGCTTATATCTACTCGGGCTACTCCGGCGTTGAGCAACGAACAAACTCCGTGATTTGGTGACGATTTAGTTTCCAGCGCGAAAACGCCGGGTGAGTGTACATCGCTGTACGCTTTGACCCCGGCGCTTTGGTTAGAATTATGCTCGAACTTTGCTTTCGAAATTGATGTCTACGTGTGTGTTGTCGCAGTACGGCTTCGTCTTTGAGGCCCCACATCGGCACAATCGAAGTTTGCCGTGATGACCATATGCATTGCCATCCTCGTCGATCAAATCGAACTTGCCAGTAATCTCGAGAGAGTCGTCATCTTGAATACGAATTTCTACTGTCATTTTGCGGCCCTCGAAGAATCAACGAAATCGCTACTACTGTGGGAACCCGTGCAGAACGGTTTTTTGGTAGATTCGCCACAGCGACACAGCCAAGTTTCGTCGGTCAATTCCAGCTTGTTGCCTTCGCCGTCGATCAATACGAAATCACCTTTGACGTGGTACGGACCATCGTCGCCGGGAATAATCATCGTTTCAGCCATTATCAGCTCCTAATAAAGTGGAGTTACGTCGGTGCGCTCAATCAACTGAATGCACATCTCATCCATTAAACCACGCTTTTGGTCCAAATGGCGCAGGGGTAAAGAATCGGAAAAAGCCTGCCGATAACCTACCGCAGGTCGCACTCGATGCCAGCTTCGACGCAGTACGATTCGAACCACTCGATTACTTCCTTGTGGTACGGAATGCCAGTTTTCATGCGTTCCTTTTCGTCTTCGTCTTCCTTCAGACCTGCGTAAATAACCCGCTCGAAGCCCTTTGCAGGTGGCACATCGACGATGTACTGAAGCAGGGCATCCATATCGTCTTTGAACTTCTCAGTATCGGTGAACGCTTCGATGTCATACGCCTGGAAGAAGTGACCGCCCGAACCACCGACAACCGGACCCGGTCCGTAGCCGGATAGTTCGTTACAAATAATCTCGTTCATCAACGCCAGACCGTAGCCCTTGTGCGATCCGTTCTCCCGAGTACCTCCGATGTGAAGCAAGTAGTAGTCGCCGGTGTCGGGTGGTGCTACTTCTTCGAGGATCGGTTCACCGTCAAGATCCGCCACCCATCCCGGCTCGATGTTTGCACCAATTCGTCGGGCAAGACCGATCTTGTTATTGGCAACCTGTGTAGTCGCTACGTCGAACAAGAACGGAGGCATGTTCCGAGCTGGCGCAGCCCAGGCTATTGGGTTCGTGCCCATAACGGGTTTTGAACCGAACGTAGGAACGGTCTGATTTGCTCCTCCGGCAGTCATGCAGTGACCGATCATTCCTTGCTCAGCTGCCATCATCGCGTAGTATCCACAGCCAGCCAAATGACCCGAGTTCTTCACGGCAACGGCCGCCATTCCAAACTCTTTTGCCTTGTCGATAGCCATTTGCATAGCCCACGGACCTACGTGAATGCCTAACGCACCGTCAGCATCTACTGTCATGGTCGTTTTCGTTTCCCGTTCGATCTTGAACTTTGGAGTTGGATTTAGATCGTTCGAGCCGTATTCAGCCGCGTACCGGCGAAGTCCGTTCGATACACCGTGAGATTCCACTCCCCGTAGATCGTTCTTTATTAGAACGTCTGCTGAACTCACAGCCTCGTCGGCGGGTACTCCACTGTGCCGCAGAATTCCCTCGGTTGCGGCCCTAATACGTTCTACAGCAACGTATACGCGGTCTTGTTCGGGAACTTTGAAGCGTTCGAGCATTGGGGTGAGTCCTTTTGATCAACAGATGTCTGATGCAAGATATCGGCGGCGGGAACAGTCTAGTGGAAAAGCTCTAGCGAAGGTCGCAATCGATGCCTGCTTCGGCACAGTACGACTCAAACCATTCGATAACTTCGAAATGATAGGGGATACCGTTTTTCAGGCGTAGTTTTTCTTCTTCATCTTCTTTGAGACCTGCGTAGAGGACTCGTTCCTGCCCTTTGGCGGGCGGTACATCGACGATGTACTGAAGTAGGGAATCCATATCATCGAGGAATTTTTCAGTGTCCGTGAAAGCCTCGATGTCGTACGCCTGGAAGAAGTGACCCCCAGGTATGCCGTGCACAGGGCCAGGACCAAATCCCGATAGCTCGTTGCAGATAATTTCGTTCATTAACGCTAGACCGTAGCCCTTGTGCGATCCGTTCTCCCTGGTGCCACCAAACGGCAGCATGAAATACTCACCTGGTGGCGGAGTGTCGACCGGCTCCATGATCGGCGCGCCTTCGGAATCTGTGATCCAGCCCGGCTCGACTTTCGCTCCCGTGCGGCGGGCAAGGGCTAATTTATTTCCAGCGACCTGCGTGGTTGCGATATCGAACAAAAACGGCGGCATTTTTCGCGCTGGTGCTGCCCATGCAACAGGGTTTGTGCCCATTACCGGCCTTGAGCCGAACGTTGGCACAGTCGAAAGGGTGTTTCCTGCCGTCATGCAGTGCCCAATCATTCCCTGGTCGGCAGCCATCATTGCGTAGTAGCCGCATCCTGCAAGATGACCCGAATTAATCACTGCCACCGCTGCCATGCCGAACTCTTTCGCCCTGTCGATCGCCTGTTGCATCGCCCACGGACCCACATGTGTGCCGAGCGCTCCATCAGCATCGATAGTCATAGTCGTCTTCGACTCTCGAATAACCTTGTAATCGGGAGTCGGGTTGATCGTCTCGGAGCCGTACTCTCGAACATAACGACGCATTCCGTTCGAGACGCCGTGTGACTCGTTTCCGCGAAGATCGTTCTTCATCAGCACATCTGCCGATACTTCAGCGTCGTTGGCCGCTACACCGTTATGCCTAAACATCGCCTCAGTCACGGCTCGCATTCGTTCCTGAACAACATAAATACGGTCTTTTTCAGGAACTTTAAAACGTTCGAGCATTAGGGCGAATCCTTTTATAAGCAAGTCAAAGAGTAAATCTGCCTTGGCACCTTTTATAAGACTGCCGACAGCGGCAACACTCTACATGCTCAATAATTCACCCGTTAAGACACCTGAAGGTCAGTATCGACGCAACGGTCGACGAACTGGTTACCAAAATTTTAAATTCTATTCTTGGTTAAGGCTTTCTTCGATGTCTAGTGGCATATTACCCGGAGTATGCTTCACCCCAAATAACAAAAGGATCAACTGACGCATGGAATACCGAACCGACGAACAAATTATTGCTCGTGGCCGACAAATCGCACCGCTCACTGACGCCGATCTCCCGCCGTTGATCACTTTGGTGATCGGCGTCAGAGAATACTGCGATCTGATGGAAAGCCTGATGCCCGAGATTGGCTGCGAAATCGACGTTACCAAAATGTCGCGAAACATGGATGGTGACGCGTAATGGTCACCAATCCCCATATGCTGTCCCTCTCCGAGCAAGCTCGTCTCATTAGCGAAGGTTCCCTCACCTCAGTCGAACTGGTTCAAGCGCATTTAGATCAAATTTCAAAGCTCAACCCTCAACTAAACTCGCTAATCGCAGTCGACCCTGAAGGAGCATTGCAGCAAGCGGTTGAAATCGACACGGCACGTGCCAAAGGCGAAAAACTTGGACCGTTAGCCGGTGTCACCCTCGGCGTAAAAGACGCGGTTCCCGTAAAAGGAATACCGTGGACTATTAATTCGCGATTGTTCGAAGATCGAGTACCAGAAGAAGATGCACCCGTCATTGCTCGACTCAAAAAATCCGGAGCTATCGTCATTGGCAAGGCAAACCTAAACGAATTCTTCTCCAAACCTACTGAATCTGACCTGAACCCTCCGCCGTGGAATCCGTGGAACCCTGAACGAATGTCTGTCGGGTCGTCGAGTGGTTCAGGAGCGGCGTTGACTGCCCGAATGGCAAGCGGAACAATCGGTGTGGATGGCGGAGGTAGCGTTCGACTCCCAGCCGGTGCGCATAATCTGTACGGAATCAAACCCACGCACGGGCTTGTGAGCCGGATTGGCGTAGGTCGCAGCGAACATAGTGAAATCTGCCCACTCGGATTGACAGCTCTCGACACAGCAATGATGCTTGAGGCGATGGTAGGACACGAACCCTCTGACGACTTAAGTTGGGCTGGAGAAATTCCCGAGTACACCGCTAACATCGAAGCCGATGTCTCTGGCTGGAGAATTGGCGTTCCTCATGGGTTTATCGACTCCGCACCGAACGAACCAGAAGTTATGGAAGGGTTTGAAACCTTCCTGAGCAAGCTTGAAGAGCTAGGTTGCGAACTGGTCGATATAGATATTCAAGGCATGGCAGAAGCACGTGCCGCTACGTTCCTTATTTTGTTCTCCAATTCATATCAAAAACATCAAAAAACAGTCAAGCAAGACTGGGACAAATACGGTCCACAGTCACGAGTCAACCTGCTGCAAGGTGCGTTCTTATCGTCGACCGACCTTATTAACGCAGGTGATGTAGGTAGAGCCTTCAAGGCATATTTCTCTCAGTTATTGCAAGATCAAAACCTCAAAGCAATCGCAACTCCAACTTCACCGTTTGCAACCGCCGAACGATCACGCCGACGTGGCGAGCACTCCCGCGGAATCAACGCATGCTACACGGCTCCGTTCAATATATCGGGACACCCATCGATAAGTCTTCCCGCAGGTTTCGGCGACGCAGGAATACCCGTTGGGACTATGCTGACAGGTGAAATGCACGATGACCTATCCCTACTACAATTGTCTCATTCCTACGATAAAGCCACCGTCTGGAACACCCTCTCACCTTCGATTTGATCCGCACCCCGGAAAGATCAGTATCGGTTATTTTGGAATAGGCGGCATCGTCTGCGTCCAACATTCCTTCGATGAGAACTGCCCTCGTAGCAGGGTTCAAAACCGCGTGGGTCAAGGTATTATCTCGACCGGCATATAGCTAACTGTCACGACACTCACGGTTTGAAGATAACGAATCAACCACGATCTAGTAGAGAGAACATTATGAGATTCGCCATTCTCGGCATTTCACACGAGACAAACACATTTTCACGGGTTCCAGCAACCTATGAAGAATTCGAGAAGGCGACTATCGCCCATGGACAAGAGATCGTCGATCTCTACGCCGAATCTCAGTACACGATCTCCGGATACCTTCAGGGGGCCGAAGAACTCGGATTCGAGGCCGTGCCATTGATGTACGCAAACACAGGCCCGATCGGTACGATCACCAAAGATGCTTACGATCGTATTTCGGGCGAAATGCACCAGATGCTTCGTGATCAGGGACCCTGGGACGGCGTTCTAATTAGCAATCACGGTGCAGCTGTGTCGGAAGAATTCCCTGACATGGACGCCGAATTTACTCGTGTCGTACGCGAAATCGTCGGACCCGACGTTCCAGTCGGTATAACGCTCGACATGCACGCCAACATTTCTAAAGACACCGTCGCCAATACCGACGTTTGTATTGTGTGGCGAACATGCCCGCACCTAGACACCAAGCTACGCGGACGCAAAACTGCTGAACTCATTTACCGAACGGTTCTAGGAGAAATCAAGCCAGTCCAGTTCATCGAAATGCCTCCAATGCTCGTAAACATCGTGAAACAGTTCACTGGCCAAGAACCAATGCTAAGCCTCGTCGACGAATGTGTCGCTGCCAACGAAATCGAGAATGTTCTCGACACCTCTATCGCTGAAGGCTACCCATACGCCGATGTCAACGAAATGGGCATGTCGTGGATCACAATCACCGATGGAGACACCGAGCTCGCAGAAAAAGTTTCCAAAGATCTTGCTACCGCAGCGTGGACCAAGCGAATCGATCTGAACAAGCCTGTCGCTTCGATCGAAGACGCATTGAAGCAGGCTGAAGAACGATACGTTGGACCTAAGCCTGAAGGCATTGAGAACTTCATGCCAACCGACGGATCAGCACTCGCAGAAGCCGAAAAGACTGAACACTCTCACCTTGGTCCTATCGTTCTCATGGACGTTGGAGACAACATCGGTGGCGGATCATCAGCAGACTCCACTCACATCATCAAGGTCGCTCAAGAGATGGGCGTAACCGGATATCTACAGAGCCTCTACGATCCTGAAGCTGTCGAAGCGTGTGTAACCGCAGGAACTGGCGCCGAACTTGCGCTAGATGTTGGTGGGAAGACCGACGATATGCACGGCGAACCGGTGCACATCGTTGGAACTGTGGGAGTCATCGATGATGGCCCTTACGAAGAGACCCGACCAACTCATGGCGGATACCGTTTCTATGACGATGGCAAGCGTGTGCTCTTCAACACCGTAGACGGAATGACAATTCTCTTAACTTCGGCGCGAAGCGGAAACACAGCCCGGGCGCAGATGTACTCGATGGGAATCAACCCTGAGGACTACCGAATAGTTGTCGCCAAGGGTGTGAGTTCGCCACGACCGGCATACCAGCCGATTGCTGCCGAAATTATTATCGTAAACAGTCCCGGCGTAACTTCAGCCGACCTCGATACTTTCGAATTCAAGAGTCGCCGAGTCCCCCTCTACCCATTCGAAGAACCCGTATACCCAGCGTAGGCTTCAACCCCACTAGCACTTCCGGAAGGAAAGGGCTAGTGGGGTTGGTTAAACTGCGGCGCAGAGTCGAGTCATACGATGACGAGCGCGACTAACGAAACAACGACCAAGTCGTCCGACGACGCCCGAACTTACTCCATGAAATTCGCAATACTCGGCATTTCGCACGAAACAAATACGTTTTCTATCGTGCCTGCGACGTACGAAGAGTTCGAAAAAAGCCGACTACTTCGCGGTGACGAAATCGCCGATAACTACGCCACCTCAGACCACACCATCGCTGGCTACCTCCAAGGTGCCAACGAACTAAATTTCGAAGCCGTTCTTCTAATGCACGCTCGGACTGGCCCAATCGGAACCATCACCAAAGATGCCTACGACCGAATCTCAAGCGAAATGCTTGGCATGCTGCGAGATCAAGGACCGTGGGACGGCGTTCTCCTAGCGAATCACGGGGCGGCCGTATCGGAAGAATTCCCTGATATGGACGGTGAGTTCACTAGGGCCATAAGAGAAATCGTCGGTCCCGACGTGCCAGTCGGAATAACTCTCGACATGCACGCCAATATCTCGAAAGCCACCGTCGCTAACACCGACGTCTGCATCGTCTGGCGAACCTGCCCACACCTCGACACCAAGCTCCGCGGACGCAAAACCGCAGAGCTGATATACCGTGCCGCAAAGGGCGAAGTGAACCCAGTACAGTTCATCGAAATGCCTCCGATGCTCGTAAATATCGTCAAGCAGTTCACCGGGCAGGAGCCGATGTTTGGCCTTGTCGATGAATGTGTGGCTGCCAATGAAATCGACAACGTTCTCGACACTTCTATCGCCGAAGGCTACCCATACGCCGACGTTGAAGAGATGGGCATGTCGTGGATCACAATCACTGACGACGACGCCGATCTCGCTGAAAAAGTTTCCAAAGATCTCGCAGCAAGCGCATGGACCAAGCGAATCGATCTCAACAGATCCGTCCACTCCATCGAAGACGCACTAACGGAAGCGAACGAACTATACGCCGGACCTAAACCCGATGGCATCGAGAACTTTATGCCAGACGACGGTTCCGCACTTACCGAGTCCGAACCATCTGAACACTCTCACCTCGGGCCTATCGTCCTCATGGACGTTGGCGACAACATCGGCGGCGGATCGTCTGCCGACTCCACCCACATCCTCAAAGTCGCTCGGGAAATGAATATCGAGGGTTACCTACAAAGCCTTTATGATCCTGAATCAGTCGAAGCATGTGTGGCTGCGGGAACGGGTGCCGAAATATCTCTTAAGGTCGGCGGCAAAACCGATGACATGCACGGCGAACCTATTCGTGTCGTCGGAACTGTCGGCATCATCGATGATGGACCGTACGAGGAAACTCGCCCCACACACGGCGGCGGTCGCTTCTACGACGATGGCAAGCGTGTGCTGTTTAATACTGTCGACGGAATGACGATACTACTGACATCAAGGCGTAGCGGAAACACTGCACGAGCTCAGATGTATTCAATGGGAATCAACCCTGAGGACTACCGAATCATAGTCGCCAAGGGCGTTAGTTCACCACGGCCTGCGTATCAGCCAATCGCAGCCGAAATCATCATCGTGAACAGCCCCGGCGTAACATCAGCCGATCTCGACACATTCGAATTCAACAGCCGTCGAGTCCCTCTGTACCCATTCGAAGAGCCCGTGTACCCAGAGTAGGGTTCAAACCTGTGATGCCCCCCATTCCTTCGGGAAGGGGCTCAGAGGTGTAGCTCTGTCGTGTATTTCGGTGCTTTAGTACTCGCGGTACCAATGTTGTATGCCATTTTAAGGCGTAGAACAGGGTCGAGCACGGAGTACGGGGATTGTGTCTAAAACGCTCGGTGTGTTTCGGTTATTGTAAACGGGGTCCACCGAGCGTTTTAATGGGTATGCGATAACCTGTTATCCATAGCAATCGGATACTGGAGTTCACTCAAATGCTAAACAGCCAAGTTACGGTCTATTCGTCGAATTTCTGAGGCTCCTGCGAAATGGTGAAAGGGTTCCTTTCGCTCCGCAATGTCGAGTTCGTCGTGAAAAATGTCTCGACGGATCTCGAGGGACGCGCTGAGCTACTGGCTTTGGGTTACGACTCGACCCCGATTATCGTAATCGGCGATCAGATACTTTCCGAATTCAATGTGGAAGCGATCGATCATGCGATCGATACGATGAACGAAAAATACCCCCCCACGTGGTGCGTATAGAATTACGCCCATAGTACAAGTGATTAGCTTCGGTTTTCTGCAAGAAAGATCCCAGATAAATGGTTCATAGTACTTTCGACACAAGCGTAGATTTTGTTCTTGAGCAGATCCAGACGATGGTCGCCTCTGAAGGCGGAACCCTTGGCGTGCCGACCCTAGATGGAAACAGCCTAAAGGTCCAGTACAGCCCAGGCGTCAACGAAGAATGCCCAGAGTGTGTACCTACTCTTGAAATGGTTACCCAGTTCCTGACCGTGTCACTCGGTATCCACGCTCCGCACGTAACTAATATCGAAGTCAATTAGCAGACTCTCAATCCTTTCTGACAGAACTCAACGGGTACGCTTCCATTCCAACATGCCCCGACAAAAAACTTCAAAAATTTCGTGCGGTACTAACTACTATGGTCTCCCTTCAAGGGAGGGAGACAGAAACAAAACTCACATCCCAATCAGCCCATCCAGCATCGTAGACTTATAGCAATGAAACCTTGGATCACAGTTGGCGAAGCATTATCGCCCGACGGCACACGTCTAGAACTCGTCGAACACGACGGCGAATACATCATCAGGGCAGACGACCTCCCACTGATGTCGACCCGCATGCACTTCTCTGAAATAGAACTCGCACGTCTTGTTTGCAACAAACTCCGCCCCGGTGCGAAAGTCATGATCGGCGGATTAGGACTTGGCTACACGCTGCGAGCAGCACTCGACCTAATCCCAAAAGACGGCAAAGCTGTACAGGTCGAACTTGTTCCAGAAGTAATCGAATGGAACAAGGGTCCACTTGCTCAGTTCGCTGAACATCCTCTCGACGACAAGCGAACCGAACTCGTTCAAAACGACGTTTCAAAAGTAATTAAAAATGCTCGTAACGAATACGACTCGATCATGCTCGATATCGACAACGGACCATCTCCACTCGTCAGCGAACGCAACGCATGGCTCTATACCGACCACGGACTAGGAGCGATACGAAGCGCTCTCAAGAATGGCGGCAGAGTCGCAATATGGTCAGCAGATGACGAACCGAGGTTCGTATCCAGAATGAAACGAAACGGTTTCCGTGCTCAGAAACACGAAATTCAGGCACACAAAGGAAAAGGTGGAATCCGGCACCTAATCTTCACAGGCCGCAAAACTTAGCCTGATATATTTTTGTATAACCAGTGACTCAATCACGTATCAACGTAAAGAATGCAATTGATTTCAAGACAAGATCGACGCAAAAACAAATCGAGAGATCCTAAGAAATCCGGAAAAATAAATTGGTCTTTCTGGGGTGGAGGCATTGTCGTATTTGCGGCAATAGCAGTCATCGTAGTCATCTTCCTTAACTCACCAGAATCGGCAGTTACGGAAGAAAAGTCGGCCCTTGTAACCGGCGGATCGCTTATCGGTGATCCCAACGCTCCTATCACCCTTGTTGAATTCGGGGACTTTCAGTGACCTGTCTGCGCAAATTTTGCCCTCGGGCCAGGGCAACAGATCATTCGCGAGTATGTAGACACTGGACGCGTAAATATTCTTTTCAGGCACTTCCCGTTCATCGGAGATGAGTCGTGGCGAGCAGCTGAAGCATCAGAGTGTGCCGCAGAGCAAAATCGATTCCAGGAATATCAAGAAACAATATTCGTAAACTGGAACGGTGAAAACCAAGGCACATATTCAGATGTTAACCTTCGGATATTTGCAGAAATGACAGGGCTATTCCTAAGCCAATTCGACGAATGTATGGAATCTGGTAAATACCTATCAAAGATAACTAGCGACCGTGAAGCAGCGATCGAATTCGGAGTGAACTCAACACCAACCTTGTTCTTGAACGGCGTGAACATCGGCGGGCTCAAAGAATACGGTTACTACCGAGTACGACTCGAAGAGGCGCTGAACGAAGTAGACGGTTAATGCCAGACGGTGAGACGATGGAAAATTCTGATCAACCTTCGAAGCTTTGGCTTTTGATCGCTCTGATCGCACTCGTCGGACTCGCTGTCACCACTTACCTAACTGCGAACGCTCTGGCCCACACAGAAGTCGGCTGTAGCGTCAGTGGTTGCAACACCGTACTCGGCAGTAAGTGGTCGAAGTTTTTTGGAATCCCAGTCTCTGCTTTCGGCATGGCGACCTATTCGATCATCATGCTCGGCGCACTTCACGCCACTCAAGCACCAATCGACGATATGAGCGCTCGACGAATAGTCACAGGAGTCGCGGGCGTCGGAGTTTTAGCTTCGATATACCT
>Ga0308019_10002118_pt1 | contig 11517 bp, 15 predicted proteins | sample Neamet284_FD_203135 | JGI IMG/M metagenome (GOLD analysis project Ga0308019, IMG submission 203135) | Marine microbial communities from water near the shore, Antarctic Ocean - #284 | ecosystem: Environmental > Aquatic > Marine > Unclassified | place: Southern Ocean | collected 2014-10-01
CCAGCGGATTTCAGTTCGATTGTATTTGCTGAATGACTAATACAATGATAAAATTGACAACCAAGAGCGCTTTGCCACTGTTATGGCGATGACCAAGAAACAAGCCGCTCAAAGAATATTAGATTCTTTTGAGACTGAATCTCGTAGAAAGAATCGCACTATTATCTCTTTAGTACCTGCATTGGCCACATCTGGAGTTATCGCAATGTATTATTCTTATGAGGTTGCTATTGGTTGTATACTTTTATTTTTAGCACTTATCCAATTTGGACATGAGCGAATGGGGAAAAGTATTGAAGAAAGTAAGGTCGCTTCAATCGCATCACTGGGATGGGAAATGGAAGATTTAGACGATGACCATTTGATTGAAAAGTTAAATAAAATTATTCAGAAATAATGAGTGTGTAAATATGTACGACGATGCTATTACATTGGAAGAATTGCTGCTACAGCAAAAATCATTCAATGCTAGAATTATTGTTGTTACAGTGATGTTAGTAGCCACTTTAGCTGGTGGATTGCTGCAAGATTCACAATTATTATTCCTATCAGTTATTCTGTTTTGTTTTGCCACCTACCTATTCATGGCTCAGCGTTCTAAGAATGAAAAGATCGATGAAATTCTAAAAAGAATGGACTTTTCACTATTACAATTTGAAGATTCTAAAACTAGAGATTCTGTTGAACGAAAATTAACTAAACTATTTGGCAATATTCCTCAACGTATCACCTCAAATTCCGAAATGGCTAGAACGAGAGGAGCTGACGAAAAGGGCCCTACTTGGGGCAAGCAAGATGGCGTATTTGGCGAAGTTGACAACTATAGAGATGCAGTTGAGCATGGCAAGATATTCGATGGCCTTGAAGGTGAATTATATAAATCTGAAAAATTGATTAAAAATGCTAATGAAAATTATTCTGAAATGGCTCAACAGCGCTGGGAAAAGTCACAAAGTAGTGACCCTGATTTGGTAGAGGCAGGAGTTGAAACTCTTGCCGAATTGGTAACCACCGATTATTTTGAAAAGAATTCCAAGGATGGCGCAGTTGAAGAATTGATGGGTCAAAAGTCCGATTGAGTAGATATTGCATAGGTAAGGCCAAAAGGGTAAATCATTTGCATTAATTCATGAAGGTCAAAGCGATTCTTGTGGCAGGTGGCCATGGCATTCGGTTATTTCCCTTCACAAAATATACTCAAAAAACACTATTACCGTTATTTGAAAGACCGGTAATTGACTATGCATTGGGAACTATTCGAAGATCTGGAATTAAAGATATCACTATTATTTCAAACCAATTCATTGGCCAAATTGCAAAGCATGTAGGTACTGGTTTGGAAGGTGAAAAAATTCACTATGTGTTAGAAGAAACTCCCTCTGGTGTTGCTAATGCATTGGAATTAGCAAGACCTCACAATGAAGATTGTAGATTATTAATCTATTTTTCAGACAATATCACGACTGTGGAAATGGCTGAAACAGTTGAACAATATATTTCAGCAGAAAGCAATCCTGGTTGCGTATTACTAGCAAGAGAGGAGAAAAATCCGCAAGCATTTGGAGTCGCTGTCATGGGCGATGGTGGTAAAGTAATTGACATTGTAGAAAAACCGACAAATCCTCCTTCAAATTTAGCCATTGGAGGAATTTATCTATTCGATGAGCGATTTTGGAGTTTCTTTGACGAAGGTGTCGCTGAAATGGCTGAAAACTTCTCAATTTCTGATGTCACCCGTCGCTATGTCAAGGATGGTAGTGCTACACTGTTGACTGTTGGAGAAGAAACATGGGTTGATTGTGGAACTGCGGAATCATTGCTACAAGCCTCAATTATGGCTAGAGACGGGAAACTCAACCCTTCGCCTCATCGTGAATAAACAGATGCTGATTTTAGCACATTATTCTGATTAATTATAAGGCATCTTAATCAAAGATGGAACCTCACAGGCGACTATGAAGGTCGGTATTATCGGTGCGGGAATGGTTGGCGGTGCTATTGAGCACTGTTTCAAGAACGCTCATGAATTATTTATTCACGACCCTGCCAGGGGCACTACTCTTGCAGATGTTACAGATAATGTCAATATGGCATATATTGCAGTTCCAACTCCATCACACCCCGTAACTGGGGCGTGTGACACCTCTATCGTCGAGGGGATCTTGGATGAGCTTCCTGATGGATTCATCGCTGTTATCAAAAGTTCAATTATTCCGGGGACTGCACAGCAATATCACGAAAAATACAGCAACTTGAAAATTGCTTATTCTCCTGAATTTCTTGTTGAGAGACAACGTCTTGAAGATTTTGCTAATCAAGATATTTTGGTTTGTGGGACTCATCATGAAGATGTTGCTCAATTGGTATTTCAGCAACATCGAGAAGCAGGAGTGTTACGTATAGACAATACATTTCAGGTAACTCCTACTCAAGCAGAATTAGTCAAATATACTAAAAATAGTTTCTATGCAGCCAAGGTGATTTTTGCCAACCAAATGTATGACATCTGCCAAGGCATGGGTGAAGATTGGTATAAGATTCGCGAGATTATTACCGCTGAACAAGCACAACCAATCGGTCCATCGCACCTCGATCCTATCTTCGGATTAAACAGAGGGTTCGGTGGAAAATGTCTGCCAAAGGACACACTGGCACTCGGCGTATTGGCTGAAAGTCTTGGAATCAAATATGATCTAATGGATGCACTCCAAACTGATAATCAACGACTGCGCGGTGTCTTAACTGGGAAGGAAAGTGACGTTGTTACTCTTGATGATTAATTCAACAACTTGAAACAATCTATCACTCCTCGTGTACCATGGACAGGCAACTTAGGCAACAGGTTGTACCGCGCGGAACAATTCGCAGATTTACTGTTTGTGGAGGATTTAACACACTGCTGTTTTGGTTAATTTGGGAGTTTTTGATGCTATTCTCGCCATCACTAGGAATTTCTAATACCTTCGCTTGGGCCATCGGCTGGTTTGTTTCAAGTATCTCCGCACATTTTGTTCATCGATATTTTACATTCGACGGACGCAAAGATGTTCGCCATACCGCCATTGGTGCATTGTCAGTATATGCCTTTGGCCTAGTCGGCTCTACACTAACTTTCGATTCATTGGTGATTCTAAGTGATCTGCCAATTAGATTAATTTTCTTAGTCAATGTAAGTGCTTGGGGGATATTCACCTGGGGAATGATGAAGTGGATGGTTTTCGGGTATGTTGATGATAGCGAAGAGTAAGCACTCAATTAAAACCCAGGGCGAGTTTTATTTTATCAGTAATGCTTCTCTTTGGTAATTCAGATACCAATCCTAGTTTGTAATTTAATTCATCTCGCTTTTGCAAATTTTGTAAATCGTCAAAGCCACCAATTAGTTCACCGTTGATGAATATTTGTGGAATTGATTTCGCCCCCTTTGTAGCGATTGCAAATGCTTTCTGCATTGAAGGGTTTGAACCTAATTTCTTTTCTTGGTATTTAATTTTCTTAGAATCAAAAAGGCGTTTAGCATTGACGCATGCTGGACATCCACTCTTTGTCCAGACCACCACTTCGGAAGTTTGCCCTTTCGCCATATTAGTCGGCTCTCGCCATCACCCTTCAATGTAGCCATTTTCCGTATATCACTGTGCGAGGGTTTGATGGGGGAGAACAATTACGGAGGATTTAATGCTACCAGACAGAATTCACAAATTATCACGCGATGAGCGCTTTTCATATGCACGTTTACTTGCATTTATGACTAGAGTTGACAACGAATTGTCAGTTTCTGAAATGGCAATGTTTGAACAAAGACTCGGAAATGCTTTACTTTCACCAAAACAACGTGAAATGATTCGTTTGTCATTGAAAAATCCACCGACTTTAGAATCCTGCCTCGAAGGTATGGGTGAAGAAGCTGGAAGACTGGCACTACGAGATTCTGTCCTAATGGCTGCGGCTGATGGCACAGTCGATGAAGATGAAAGAGAAGTATTGGAAGAGATCGCTGCTCATTTCGACTTAGTAGACGATGCTGTTGAACAATTATTACAATGGACCATTGAAGGATATAATTGGATGGATGCTGGATTTGAGTTACTAAACGGACTATCGGAGTGAACTACTTGTTTACTGACCCATTAGGGGATTGTTCGCCTAATGACAAAAGAATATATGCATCTATTTTGGTTTTGGTCGCTTCCGCTGATGGAGAGTTAGTCCGGGAAGAATTTTGTGCCATAGAAGCCCTAATGGGGCGTATTCTAATTCATCCTGAAGCACGTATTGATATCCGTAATCTTCTAAATGATCCCCCGGATCTGGATGAATTGCTTATGACAATAGATTCTTCTCTAATCAAATTTGTATTGAGAGATGCTGCTTTGGTTGCTGCTGTTGATGGTGACTATGATGCTGCGGAATTGAAGTTGATAAGACGCCTTGCAACTGCTGCTGAAGTAGGGGATGAAACTCTCAAAGAAATCTTTGATTGGGTTAACTCCGGACTGGCATGGCACCATCAAAGTTTGAGTATTCTTGGCTTGTAACATTACTATTTTAGTGGATTCTCCAATGGAAACGGGCCTTTTTTTTATGAGTCACATTGAAACGGCAAAAGCCAGCCCGCTGGCTTGGTGGGGTCATGCAGAGCGGTGTGAGCGGCTGGTACGCGAGATTGGATAGATGCCTATCTGACAGGCCTACTCAAGTTGAAATTTGGTTGAATGCTTGGGAGAATTCTCTTCGCAATCATCAACCGATTGCCGCAATCTTACCAAAAGACTGGCCCACACTTCCGGCTAATCTACTGACCGATCCTGGCCATGTATTAGACCACCTTTTAGCAAGACATGATGCTGAATCTGATGGGCGCTCTCCACGTGGAGCACACCCTACACCACCTCGTCTTGCCGATGCAGTCATCGCTTCGGAGTTGCATGAAACATTAACTCGGCCGAAAGCTCCAGTAAAATCCACAAGCATGCAAATTAACAATTTACCACCAGGATTTAGACAACATATTGAACAACTCAATTTACCACAACACTCTCAAGAAACTGAAGTTGATGACGTAACTGAAATGAGTGCGGTTACCAATGGAACTAGGACGCTCAGCGGAGTGCCGCTGCCGATAGCAGATACTGCTTGTGGCGGAGGATTATTCCATGCACGTGTTATTCGAAGGCATGCAGAAGCACACGAGGATGGAAATCCACAAACCAAAATTGATGATACTAAGTCATTACTTTCTTCTTTCCAAATTATCGACATCGATGATTTGGTAGTATCCTCAACCCGCCGCCGATTATTACTGGAAGCAATCCGCTTCAATTTAGTCTGTCTTGAAGGAGAACGTGAAGGATGTTTGACTCGTTCTGAGGCTGAACAAATCCTTGAGAATTCTGTGAAGCAAGGCGACACATTACAAGGTGAATGGCCTTGGCAAATTGCGCCGAAGTTAGTCGTTACTAATCCACCATGGTTGAGAATAAAGGATAGGTTTAGAGGAATGGAAAATGGTTCTCAATTGAGAAAGGAACTCGGTGAACAGCTTCGTTCAATCGGTGATGAAAACGGTCCACGATTCTCTACGATGAGAGGAAATGTCAACTTGTACCGCTTATTCATTGAGCGAAGTTTACAAATTCTTGAAGTTGGAGGGCGCCTAAGATTAATTGCTCCTGATAGTTTATTGCGAGAACAATCTTCTCATCCATTGCGCCAATTATTGGTTGAAAAGCATGGATGGAGTGATGTTTGGGCTGTTGAAGAAGCGAACCACCTATTCCCTGGCATGACTCAGGGTGTTGTGGTTTTAGGAATTACTGCAAAGCAATCCTTAGATTCACTTGTGGTAAGAGGTCCAATTAGCCGTTCCGACTTAGGACGTGATAATGGAGGATTATCCAACCGCGTCCCATCCTTTGAAATGGAAATACAGCGATGGAAGAATTGGGCAAGAGGCACATGGGCTATTCCAAGATTACCTCGCGATAGAATTGAGAGAAAACATACTCTAAAAATTCTAGATCGTCTAGCAAAACTACCGCGTCTTGGTGACGAGGATCACTATCTAGCAACCAATGGCCACTGCGTCAGAGTAAGAGTGGGGGAAATCGACCAAACATCACATGTCAAAAAAATAGACACTTGGGTAAAGGGTAGGAGAAACAGACCTTTCATCAGAGGTGTTCATTTTTGTGAAGACGAGGATGGTTCAATCTTTATCCGACATCCTGCGTTTAGGACCGATATCCCATCACGAGCAAACGAGCGCCAGTTAGCAATGTGGATTGGTGAATCAAACCAGCGCTACGGGGTTCGTATCGCTTGTCAAGCAATTGTCAACGCTCACCAGGATAGACGCTTGCGCTGGGCCGTAATATCCGACGGCTGTGTCCTAGGCAACAGTGTTAACCACATTGAATTACATCCAGATATCAAACAATTCCTAACTGAAAAGCATGGTTCTTTAGAAACCGCATTGCATTGGTTGTGTGGATTATTGAATGAGAATTCATTAGATGAGTGGGCTCGTGCTTGGAGTGCGAACAACAATGTCAATAATTATGAATTGGAAATGCTTCCTCTCGCAATTGAAGTTGCGCCGGAAATCGGAACTGTGAGAGTGTAATAAGGAAATGCTTCGGGCAGATTTTCCAGTTTACAGTCTAGCATTATCATCACATGAACATCAATGCCCTTTATTAGTGGCGGCGGTTTAGTTTAACTCGCCGAAGACCTTGGATTGATTGATATGGGCGTTCATCCAAAAATCGGAATTACGGGGTTACCTCGTAGCGGCAAATCTGCAGTAATGGAAAAAGTTCTTTCCATGCTAGTTGAAGAAAGAACAAAAGAAATCATATTGAGAGGCGGTCAAGATACTGCTATCGTTGGTGGAATGAGGACTGAACCGATCGTTGAAAATGGCGAACGTCTAGGATACAAGGTAATTGATATCGTATCTGGAGCAGAGGCCATAATGGCTCATAAATCAATAGATTCAAGACTTAGAGTACTTGGTTACGGAATTGATATTGAAGCACTAGAAACCGTCGCTATCCCTGCAATCGAATACGCAAGGGATGAATGCGAAGTTATCGTTATCGATGAAATTGGTAAGTTTACTGTTGAATCTGAAAACTTCGTCAATGTAGTTCGCAGTGCTCTTGAAGTTGACAAACCAACCCTGTTAACCCTTCACAAGAAAAGCCGCCATCCACTATTGCAAGATATTCGTAGAAGAGATGATGGACGCATTCTAGAAGTCACTCCAGTAAATCGCGCTCTACTTCCATATAAGATTCACAAACTAATGCGTGAAACCTATTGATTAAGCCGTTGGGTTCATGCCTTGACCGCTTCTGGGTTGTATTATGCAAAGACCTGCTGATGCCGCATCTCGCTTATTGATGGCTACTGGATTGGGATTGATTTTAGCTGCAGCCTTTGGCCTGCAACAACAAATGCTTGACTTTGATAATGTTGGAGCCGGCTGGATTATTGGAATAGCGGGCCTACTTCTAGTCGGAATATCCATTTTAGTGGCTAAGGGCGAAGGTCCATTTGCTAAAGCATATCCACTAGAAGATGATCTAGAAATGGCTAATCGCGTTAAAGGTGATGTTGAAGAGACCGAAAAGGATTCGTCTGTTGGCAATGCTTGGGCTAAATTAGAAGCAACTGTACTTGAGCAAGATATCTCCGAACAAGAGTAATTTAAGATTTCAATAAGCAATCAACGCATCGGTGCATTCATCAAATGATCGCTCATCGCCACCACTACGAGGCGATTGTAATGAGTGAAGTCCCAGAAGATATGTACTATACAAAAGAGCACGAGTGGGTTAGAGTTGAGGGTGATGAAATCGTCATCGGCATTACTGACCATGCCCAGAATGCATTGACTGATATTGTCTATGTTGAACTACCAGATGAGGGAGAGGAACTTGGAGATATGGAAGAATTCGCTATCGTCGAATCAGTAAAGTCTGCATCTCCTATTTTCGCACCTTTAGCAGGTAAAGTCACTGCAGTAAACGAAGAATTGGATGACACTCCAGAACTCCTAAACGAATCGCCATATGGCGCTGGTTGGATAATTCGTATGCGCTTAAGCAATCCTGAAGCAGTATCCACATTGATGGATGCCGCTGCTTACAAAGCAGAGATTGGCGAGTGAAGACTTTGATTGAAGAGGACTTGTTGAGCCTCTACGTCGATGGGTCTTGCTTAGGAAATCAAAATGTTGACGAAAATACCCCCGCTGCATGGGGATTAGTAGTTGTCAAAGGTGACACTGGTTTAGGTAAAGGCAGTGGAGAAATTATTGATGAAACATCTGCAATGGTAATCACCGACAAACATGCTGAAGGTTTTATTGGCGCTGAAGTTGGCTCAAATAATACCGCTGAATTATCTGGCTTTGCTGCTGCCTTGAAATGGCTATTGGTGGAAGGCGGCAAACAGCCTGCCATAATTAGGGCAGACTCTCAATATGCTGGGAATTTATCAGCAGGTGTTTGGAAGGCAAAGGCAAACCGAGAACTTGTAGCAAGTGTTCAGATGCTTTGGAAGGAAGTTTCTCAATTACGACAACTGTCATGGAGTCATGTCAGAGCACATCGAGGACATCGTTGGAATGAAAGAGCCGATCACTTGGCATTACGCTGCGCAAATCAAGAGTCTCCTGCTCCTCTAAGTTTTTGGAAACCCGGTCAAAGATGAATTATTGTAATCTTTGAATCAACCAATCTCTCAATTCTTGATTCATGTCAGGTCTGCGTAGAGCATGGTCTATTTGTGATTTCAACCAAGGCAATGGTGAACCTGAATCATACCATTGGTAGCCATCTAGCAGTACTCCAACCAGTCCCGAGTTATCCATCCAGTGCTGTTGGATTGCAATCGATTGTAATTCACCATGAGTTGCCAGGTCATATTGATTGAGTAACTCTGAAAAGTCTTCTGTGAAAATATATCTGCCGCATAAAACCATATTTGATGGTGCATCTGCTTTATTCGGTTTTTCAACTATTGAAGTGATATGTTGTCCATCCATTTCAACAACCCCATAATTGCTTACTTCTTCATCAGCAACACTGACAAGTCCAACACATGGTAGATTATTTGCAGCATAGCAATCAACCAATTCTGCGCTAGCATTAGATGGGCTATAATCGCTGGCAGTAGTATGATTATTCATCAATAGGTTATCACCTAATAACACTAAAAATGGACCGTTTATTGATGCTGAGGCTGTTGAAATCGCATTGGCTAATCCAAGAGCTTGGTGTTGAATATGAACCAATACTTCTACATCGCTAAATGGGGAGAGAACGATTGGATCTAAGTCACTTCTTTTGTCAAGTAACCAAGAATTATCTGCGAGCAGTGCTGATAAATCCTTACGCGGTGAAGTCACGATGTGCAATCTCTTTGCTCCAGCCGCAACTGCCTCTCTGGCAAGATGGGTTAGAACGGGGATATCGACTAATGGCAAGGCTTCCTTAGCGATGCTTGCACTCGCAGGCAGCATTCGAGTACCAAGACCACCGGCGACCAAAATTGCATCCAAAACCTCCGCCATATCACCACTATGATGCCACAGGCTTTCAAGCCTAAGCCCTTCAGCAGTATTATGCAGCCAAATCAAGAGGCAAAGATATTCGGTATTTTCGGATTGTTGCTAGTTGCGCAAACATTCCTTGATTTTGCGCCCGCCGGTCCATGGGACTCTCGTTCATTTAGCAGAGGTGTTATCGGATTAATCGGCCTGTTGCTACTATATTTCTCTTGGTTTAGGTTTACCTTTGACAGAAAAGGAGTTGCCCCTGTAGTAAAACTTTGGAAAAATCCAAAATCTTCTTCAACAACTGTAATTGTGTTTGGTTTTATTTGTTTAGTATTTACTAAATTCATAATCAATTCCAAAATTGGAGAATCATTTCCACAACCTGCTGGATTAATTATTACATTCATTGGATTACTTGCAATCGCAAATGGAATCTATGTTTGGTTGATTAGCGCAGGACCATTAGCGGTCGGCGAAGAAGAATAATCAATCGATAAAGCCAAGTTCTTGGTCAAGTGTATCCAGTGCTTCACTTAATTCAGGCAATTCGCCTGGCTCTTGAAGTGCACTTTGATGTGGACTTGGCGGTAAAGGATTACTAGGAATTTCTCCTTTTCCATCCATCCAATCAATCCATTGCAAGTATCGCTTTTCTCTTCTAAGTTTCAACGATGCCCATAAATCTTGCAAATCAACATTATTGGTTTTGAAATGAGTGATTCTAAGTGAGAAGTTTTGTGGATCTACTTCTTCCATTCGCAATAATAATTCACGCAATCGAGTTCTAACCACTTCGTCACCATCATGCCAAAGTGTTGTTAGAATTCCCCTCTCGTCATCAGGGAACTCAGTGATATAATCGCGCAGATTAACTACCAAATTACGTCGTACAATCGGTAGTGGATGTTTTGTTAGAATCGCTACTTTATCGGCCCACAGCGAGGTGTCTAGGAATCTCAAATCTGAAACCGTTGTGGCAGCAATTGCCAAAACAATTTCATCCTCATCTTGCAACATCTTTTCCAAAAACGGAATAGCATCATCGCCAATTCTTCTGAATAATCTAGTCAATACATCGGCCATTGCTCTCCTGACCAAAACTTCATCTCTCTTGTTTAATCTATTGGCTAATGCAATACCTGCTTCTAGATCAACTTCTAACAAACGAGCAAGGCATAGAGAAGTTTTGACAGCTACCTCTTCATTTGAATCGCTGGCTCTGCGCAATAAAATCTCTGCCAGACCCAGTGGTTCAACTAATTCTGCCCTTTGAATGAGGAGACGCGTCCACTCGATTACCAGTAAGCGTCGGTCATCATTTCCACTTTCCAATCTTGTTAGAAGCCACTTAGCGGCCTCTACTCCTTGTTCATGTGCAACAACTGAGGTAGAGCGCGGAATCATTGCGGTTGGATCCCAATCCACGTTTTGTGGACCTGATTCTGGTTGCGTATGCCAAGTTCCAGGACGTTCTGCTAAAGCGATTGATTCAATCAAATGATAGCCTTGGTGAACTGGTTGGCCCCTTGGAACCGTGGATAGACCATCTATCAAAGCGATAGCTAGCCACCATCGGTCAACATTGGGTGCTTCTGGGTCAAATGCTTGGCTAAGCCAATTTAGAGCAATAGTATACAATAATCGTTCAGCCACTTTGTCTACTCTACGACCAAGCCATTTGTCGTGTGTTTCAAATGGATCATCTGAAAGATTCATCCGGTGTGGAACTATTTGGTCAACAACAGAATTCAAATTAGCCTCAAACATTCCTCTGTCAACAGACATCATGGCCAATCCTAATTCAACAATATCATTAGGTGATATTGGATCTATGACTGGAAAGTCAGGGTCTGACATTGGAGGTTGTGGCAAAGGCCAAGAGGTTGTTCCCCTCTCTAATGCCTCTACTAAACCAGTTGCGACCGCCTCATAGGCTAAATCGGAAAGTT
>Ga0308019_10002126_pt1 | contig 11507 bp, 11 predicted proteins | sample Neamet284_FD_203135 | JGI IMG/M metagenome (GOLD analysis project Ga0308019, IMG submission 203135) | Marine microbial communities from water near the shore, Antarctic Ocean - #284 | ecosystem: Environmental > Aquatic > Marine > Unclassified | place: Southern Ocean | collected 2014-10-01
GTTTCCCGCTGCAATCGGCTACTTAATCGGAGGAATGGCTACCGCTGTCGGTTGTTTAGTATGGGGTGGATTGATGCGAGTCGTATTTGTTCAGCACGGCACATTCCTGATTAACAGTGCAGCTCATATTTGGGGAGAACAACCCTACTCTGAGGAGAACTCTAGTCGCGATTCATTCTGGCTAGCCTTCTTCACATTTGGTGAAGGATACCACAATTTCCATCACACTTTCCAAGCAGACTACAGAAACGGCCACAAGTGGTACCATTTTGACCCTAGCAAGTGGTGGATCAAAACTTTCAGTTTACTTGGATTGAATTCAAATCTTAAAAAGACGCCGAAGCATTCTATCGAGATTTCTAAACTAGATATGAAATTTAAGAATTCAACTTCTAAATTAGCATCTAAGAATATCGATGTTAGTAACTATGAGAGTCGAATTAGCACATATAGAGACTCGATGAGATCTTGTTTATTTGAAATTCACAAGGCCAAAAAAGAGTTGAAGAAAACCATAAAAAACCAGAAACTCGTACTGCGTGAGAAAATATCTGAGATGCAATTATCCTATGCTCAAATTAAGGAAGATTTGAAATTATTATTCAAGGAAATGAATGCTCATTATATCGCGAATGCTTGAGTGGATTAATCAGCCCACCGTACATCGTTTGGCTGTCACCATTGGTAGTCGATTTGATAAACCCCTTCAAGGTGGCGAAGAGCGACGAGAGTCAGGTGATTCACCATGGGCCGTAAAGAAGACAACATCAAGAAAGCAACTGAAGTAATGCACATTTTACCTCAGATCCGTAACCTATGTATTGCTGCCCACATCGACCACGGCAAAACTACACTTTCTGACAACCTGATTGCAGGTGCTGGAATGATGAGCGAAGAGCTTGCTGGAAAAAGCCGTGTTTTGGATTTCGATGACCAAGAAAGCGCTCGTGGAATTACTATCAACGCAGCGTCTGCATCCATGGTTCACGCAATAGAAGGAACTGATTATCTAATCAACTTAATCGACACACCTGGTCACGTTGACTTCGGTGGAGACGTTACCCGTGCTATGCGTGCTGTTGATGGATGTTTCATCCTAGCATGTGCAGTAGAAGGACCAATGCCACAGACTGAGACAGTGGTTCGTCAGGCTTTGAAGGAGAAGGTTAAGCCAGTTCTATTCATCAACAAGGTAGATCGCCTAATCAATGAATTGAAAGTAACTCCAGAAGACATGTTGAAGAGATTTGAAGAAACTATTGTCAAGGTCAATAAACTAATTCGCCAATTCGCTCCTGAAGAGAAAAAGAAAGAATGGCAAGTCAGTGTTATGGACGGTACAGTAGCATTTGGTTCAGCATACCACAACTGGGGAATTACAATTCCTTACATGAAGAAGTCTGGTGTATCCATGACTCAAATTTTCGAGTACTGTAACAATGAAGACCAGAAGACTCTGGCTCAGAAAGCTCCAGTCCATGAAGTTCTATTGGACATGGCAGTTACCAAGTTGCCAGGACCTGTTGAAGCGCAAAGATACCGAATTCCTAATATCTGGAACGGCGATTTAGAATCTCCAATTGGTAAGGCTATGATGTCTTGTGACCCTAAGGCAGAACTTGCAATGATGATTACAAAGATTTGGATGGACCCTCACGCAGGGGAAGTTGCTGTTGGTCGTATCTACTCAGGTTCAATCAGTATGGGTGAATCTGTATACGCTATTGGAGCTGCAAAGGCTGAACGTGTTCAGCAAGTTAGTATGATGGTTGGAGGGGACAGAATCCCAGTACCTGCTGTTGTAGCAGGTAACATTGCAGCAATCACAGGTATTCGTTCCGCTGCTGCTGGTGTAACACTTTCACGTGACAAGGATTTCACTCCTTTCGAAGCGATTAGACACTACTCTGACCCCGTTGTCACAGTAGCAGTTGAGCCAAAGAGCATGAAGGACCTACCAAAGTTCGTCGATGCCCTACGCTCTCTTGCTAAGTCGGATGCTTCACTTCAAGTTAGTACAAACCAGGAAACTGGAGAAGCACTACTAGCAGGTATGGGAGAACTGCACCTAGAGATTACAGTTTACCGCCTAGAAGAAGAACAGAATATCAAGGTAAAGGTAAGCCCTCCTATCGTTGTATACAGAGAATCTGTTGAAGGAAATAACAGAGGACGTTCATTCGAAGGTAAGTCACCAAACCGCCACAACAGATTCATGATGGAATGTGAGCCACTTTCTCCAGAAGTAGTTGCTGCTCTTCGTGATGGACACTTTGGAAACGGGGCTGTTCGCTCCGGAGATGCAAAGGAAGTTGGAAGAAAGTTTGGTGAACTTGGTATGGACAAGGACAAGATGCGTAAGATTTTCGCAATTCATGGAACAAACGTACTAGTCAATGACACCAAGGGTATCCAAGGACTTCACGAGACTCGTGAATTGATTATTGAATCATTCAATGAAGTATGTAAGAAAGGACCAGTTGCTGATGAGCCAGTCATGGGAATGATGGTCCGTCTAGTAGATGCAAAACTGCATGAAGATGCAATCCACCGTGGACCTGCACAAACAATTCCTGCGGTTCGTAATGGAATCAAGGGTGCTATGATTCGTGCACGCACTGTTTTGATGGAACCTATGCAGAGATCTCACGTCAGCGTACCAAACGACTGGCTTGGACAAGTAACTCGTGAAATCACAAACCGCCGTGGTATCATCGAAGACATGCCATCTGAAGGTGAAGTTACAACTGTTATCGGTACACTACCTGTTGCAGAGACATTTGGATTCTCAAATGACATCCGTGCAGCATCACAAGGTCGCGCAGTATGGAACTCTGAGAATATCGGATTCGAAATTCTACCACCTCAACTTTTCAGCAAGGTAGTTGGCACAATCAGATCTCGTAAGGGATTGAAGCCAGACCCTAACCCTGAAGACTACTACGCAGAGTGATGTACGCTTTGTACTTGATTCATCAGCATTAATGCCGATGAGGTTGTGGGATTGCCATGGCTGAAGTTCTAGGTATCTTCATCTCCAAAGGCGGAGTGCCCAAGTTACCAATCGATTCAGTTGATATTGGATATTTGGGCCTTGCAGGTGATGTCCAACAAAACAAGAAGTTTCATGGTGGACAATTAAGGGCAGTCTGTGTATTAGAAAATGAATTGCTGCTGAAGTTGCAAAATGAAGGACATCCAATTCGACCAGGTGAGACCGGAGAGAATCTGTTGGTCGAAGGATACGACCTCGAAATAGGTTCAATCTTTAACGTTGGAAGTGCCGAATTACAAGTCGTTTCAGCGACATCACCATGCCATAAAATTGCTAGCTCATTTAGTAAGGGTGATTTTAATCGCATCTCGCACGAGATATTCCCTGGAGAAACTCGTTGGTATTGCAAAGTTCTGAAAACTGGAACCGTCAGTATATCCTCTTGAGTTGATAGTCGGTTAGTTCACGCAATGCTCGCATTGCAGGTCCATCTGGTAGACGATCTAGGCAATCATGGGCCTTCCTGTGATAAGATTCAGCCCTTGCTCGTGCATAATCTATCGAACCAAGGTCTTCTAGAGCTTTATGCGCTCTAGCAACCTGTTCAGAATTTACTGTATCGCCCTTCCCTAGGACTGCGAGTAAATCATCTTTAGATTGGGAAGGTGGCTGATTTAGAGCATGGATTACCATCAAAGTACGTTTACCTTGAGCAACATCACTTCCACTTGGCTTACCAAGTGTATCGGAATCGGATAAGACATCGATTAAATCATCCATTAATTGGAAACAAAGTCCTAATGCAAGACCCCAATCGTGCATGCATTCAATCGTATCAGAATCGGCACCAGCAAGGTGAGAGCCAACTTCAGCACAGGTCAGGAACATTGCTGCTGTCTTACCATGGATCATGGTGATATATTCCTCTTCAGAAACCCATTCGCGGTCTTCGAATTCAATATCTAATTGCTGACCTTCGCTACACTTGCGAACCATACGGCCAATTCTCTTCACTAAGAATGGGACCAATTCCGCTTCGATTCCTTCTGCAACAGCCATCGCTTCAAATGCAATAGCCAACATTGCATCTCCTGCATTAATTGCAGTTGGTAAATCATAAGCGATATGAACAGCAGGACGGCCACGACGAACATCATCATCATCCATGATATCATCATGAACCAATGTAAAATTATGAATGATTTCGATTGCAGCGCCTACATCTAGTAAACCTGAATGTGAATCTCCAACAGCCTTGGCTACCAACCATGGAAGTGTTGCTCGAAGTCGCTTACCTCCACCTTCGACTAGGTGCATCATGGCTCCTGATAGTCGGTCCAGTGGTGTATGTGTCAGTGCTCTTTCAATTCTCAGTTCAACCAAGTCTTTGACTTCAGCAATACTTGTCATAAGGTCTGCACCAGTTGCATTAGGCAACAGATGAGATACATCACCCATGTCATGAATTAAATCATCAGGTTTGAGGCAACCTGGACGCCACCAATCATCATCCATCAATCTAGCAGCAATACATCTGAACCATGGAGCGATAATATTTTCTGAATCATCAGCAATCAATAATTCCTCAAGTTCAGATTGACTAACCCATTTAATCTCACTGACCTCATTTGGATTTGGATTTACATCTACATCAGCATGAATTACTAAGCAGTGATCGATTTCTCTTTCGATCCAATTCTCATCTTGACGTGCTTGGTATCGCATTTTTGTGACAAAATGAAATTTATCAAGTGGTACTTGGGATGGTGCAATTCCCAATTCTTGTTCCAACTTTCGAACAGCTGCTCTCTTAACACCTAAATCATTCTTCGATTCCATTTCCTCTTCACTGTGCAAGGGGTGTGAGCAACAGGAATTGGCCCATACATCAGGGAATGTAATCTTATGCGACGCCCTTCTTTGTAAAAGTAAACGGCCAGATGAATCGAATAAAAGTACACTAAACGCTCGGTGAAAAGAACCCACTTGGTTGTGACTATCAAATTTTGAAATTGGACCTATTACCTCATCGTCTTCAGTTACTTGAATGACCGCTTCAGCCATCAGAGACTCTTGTACAGAGTCACTACCTTGCAATGCAGCAATATCAGCCTGCATTTGGATAGTTGGAACATCCTCAATGGCATACCCCGACATAGTGCTCTCCAAATGTTGGGTTTCGGGCCCACTACATCAACAGTTCCCTGCAATAATGCGAGTCCCAATAACGGACTTACCCTCTATTGCATCGAGAACCCTATCTGGATGCTCGCCATTTACTATCATGACGTCTATCCCTTTTTGCGAAATCATGGCACCTCTAGCGGCTTTGAGGCCGATTCCACCGGTTACATCGATTTCAGATGCATGTTCACCGACGAATTCTAGTTCAGGATGCCAGACTTCAATCAAATCACCAGGACCTGCTTGTGAGGGTGGAACTTTCAATATTCCATCGACTCCACCAATAGCAAATACTGCTCTTTCGACATTGGGCAATTCTGTTGCATAACGAAGAATGATGTCATCTCCAGATAAGATACCAAACTCGTTCTCTTCATCATTGACGACATCGCCATGCAGTACTGTAACGCCATCAAACATTGGCAGTTCACCTTTGAAGTTAGGACCAGTCCCCATCGCCCATTCATGAGGGGAGAATGTTTTTGCAGATATTCCATGCTTCTTTAGAGAATTAAGAACGATACTGTTCAACTTAACCATATCCGAACGAACTTCTTCAATGGCATCATCCTGTAAAATACCATCAACTCGACCTTCGGCTAGACGGAACTGTTTAGCCTTCAAATGACCAAATGAACCTGCTCCATGTACGATTACAAGTTTTTTGCTAGAATTTGAACAGGCTTTGGCCAATGCATCGATGACTTCAGAATTTACGGTACAGAGTTGGTCTTTGTGAGTGATTAGTCCACCACCCCACTTGATAACGACTATTCCGCCCATGCTTATGCCATACATTTCCCACTAATGTGTGCATTGGATTTACATGGGAGTTTGAACAGGACCATATCATGACAGAGTCACCAAGTGTAGATGAGTTCATCCGCCACATGCAGGCTGAATTGGATGCCTGCGAGGATATTGTTGACAAAGAAGAACGTCAAAAGAGGCAATGGCAGATTGAATCTACCTTACTTATGGCTATTGAATTCTCAGATCGCTTCAAAGAATTGTCAAAACTTGGTCAGAACCCCATGAAAATCGTACAAGCCCTATCTATGCCAGATGGAGCAAACTCAGACATAGCAAAGCAAGTAATGGCAATTGCAAGTGGAATGTGTCCCGCATGCGGAACATCAATGGAATCTGATCTCGACTTCTGCTCTAGTTGTGGAAATTACGTAGAGTAATCATTCCTCTTCCCAGGTTTTAATCATATCCAGTATTGCCGGGTCTTCTGCTTCAACATGGTAAAGATACTCTGCTGGCATTTCTTCACAAAGGAATACTGTCGTACCTGCTCGCCAAATAGTGAACCCATCAGCGACCGCTCTTGTAGTATCAACTTCAAGAATTGCAGGACGGCTAATACGTACATGTCCAGCTTCTAAAGCATTAGAAATTGAACGGGATAAGTGGACGTGCTTCCTGTCACCGGTTGTAATTCCTAGTTCCATATGAGTAGCAACCGCTTCAGGGTCACAAGGCCAATACAAAGCATCAGGAATTTCATCAGTAGGTAAATCGAGTTCCAATTCGATAGAGTGACCATAGGTTGCCCTAATCATTTCACCTTCGACTTGGTAACGCCCTTTTACATCAGCGTTAGCGATTGCCTCGAAATGCCAGCCGCGTAGCCAATGGTAATGCTTGCGTTGTCCATGAATTGATTCAGACAGTTCACGGGAGTTTACCCAACCGTTCAAATCCATCTCAACACCAAATTTCTCTGGAGCATGTCGCAACACCAAGGCGAGCATGCGTCCAAGGCTATTGGATTCTCTATCTGACATTATGAACTTCCCCTCAGCATTGCATGTAGGGCAGTTTGTTCCGCTGAAATGACCGTGGGTCCTGCATTGTCGCAGCATGATTATCAGTCCGCCGACAGGCGAGTTGTTGTTGAACCTTGTGGACCGAGAGTTAGTTGAACCTTGTAGTAGTGGAGGTGTCATGGTCGATGTTGCTGTCATTGGTGCGGGACAGACAAAGTTCGGTAATCATGCCCTTGGTTTGAAGGGTATGTGGTCCGAATCGGCAGAGAATGCGTTTGCTTCTGTAGACGGGGATTTTGACCCATCTATGGTAGATGAAGCATTTATTGGTTCGATTGCATTTGGTGGTGGCCAGATTGGCAATACAGCCGCATTGCTAACCGAACATACTGGAATGGATAATATCCCTGTAAGAAGAGTGGAAAATGCTTGTGCTTCATCGGGATTTGCCTTTCGAGATGCTTGGATGGCCATCAAGAGTGGTCAAGCCGACATTGTTGTAGCCGGCGGGATTGAGAAAATGAATGACCTCACTCCCGAAAGGAAGCGATACTGGTTAGGAGTAAGTGGCGATACTGAATGGGAAAGACTAGCAGGACTTACGTTTCCAGGAACTTATGCACTAATGGCTAGAAGGCACTTTCACGAGTACGGTAGTGTTCATGATGACTTGGTGAATATTTCAGTCAAGAATCACATGCATGGCCTAGACAATGAATATGCACATCTTCGTAAGGATGTTTCATTTGATAAAGCTCAAAATGGATTCATGGTGGCAGACCCACTTACTCTATACGATTGCTGTCCGACATCAGATGGAGCCTCAACAGTCATCCTAGCAGCAGACCATGTCGCTAAATCTCTGTGCGAAGACCCGGTTTGGGTACTTGGCTCAGGCGCTGGAAGCGATAATTTAGCATTACATGACAGACCATCTATCACACAACTAGTATCAACTCAACGTGCTGCAATAAGTGCTTATGATCAGGCAGGAATAACTGCCAATGATATCGACCTAGCAGAAGTTCATGATTGTTTTACAATCGCAGAACTGATGGCTACTGAAGATCTTGGTTTTGCACCAAGAGGCGAAGGTGGACTATTTGCTAGAGAGGGTAGAGGTAGACGTAATGAAGGCGATGTCACTATCAATCCTAGTGGTGGACTGAAGTCTAAGGGTCACCCGCTTGGAGCTACAGGAACTGGACAAGTTGTAGAAGTGTTCAAACAACTTCGTGGAGAAGTGGAATCTAGCCGCCAAGTAAGAGATGCATCCATCGCACTGACTCACAATGTTGGTGGCTCTGGTGCCACATGCGCAGTACATGTATTTGGGAGGGACTTAAATTGAGTTCAAATCAATCCATCAATTGGCAAGGTAACTTAGCGTGCTTGAAGGATGAAGGTCTGGTGATTAAAAGTAGGCATGTTGTTGGTGGAAAGCATGTCTTTGGACCTGACAGTGATTTCACGACATTAGCAATTAGTGGCCTAGCTCTACTATCTGAAGAGAGTGAAGTTAAAGCGATAAAAATAGATTCTAATATTGATGAGTTTCCATTGCAAGCATGTGGTTACTCAATTGATGATTCAGCAGATTGGAACGTATCTTGCGACTCGGAATCAGCATGTATCTCCATATCCAAAAGCAAGGAATTGACATGGCAGGTCGATGGAGAAGAATTGGATCAAGAATTGTATATCAAGATTCAAGATGCCTGGAGCCAGGAAATGGATGCGGTTAGCCAAGGAGCATTTATTTCTGAACAGTCTTACAGAAGTGGAGCACCATCTAGGATGAATTTCATCAGCCAACAACTCGGCGACATAAGAATTTGGCCACCTCGAGAAATGATTGGTGACCAAAGACCACATGAAGCGGCTCCAATGACCCAAGCAGGAACTATTGAATCATGGACAACACTTTCCGCAGGTGGAGCACCATCTGAATTTAGTCTAAGAGCACCTCTTCTGGGAGGCATATGCACTGTGTATGTAAGAATGGATGATGGCCCGTGCGGCGTATTCTTGGTAGCCGATGATGAATCGAATGCCCCGGTCATTGGTAACCGAGTTAACTTCGCAGTGCGCCGTATTTATGCTCAGGACGGATTAATTCGTTATGGGCTAAAGGCCCTACTTCCGTAAGTAATTCAGGCGAGTCTTCAAAAGCCATCATCATTGTCCGTCCTACATGGCAGAGTGGGGTGTCCGCAAAGGAAGACGAGAGGCCGCTGAGAATCTGAGTGTTGATGGAGAGGGTGATTGTCCTCGTTGTGGTGGAGAAAAGCAGCCATCATCTCTTGCCGGATATCTCAGTTGTGCTAAGTGCCAATATGAGTGGCAAGATCCTACTCACGTGGCCGAAAAAGGTGGACCGCCTGAGACATACCGCCGTGATGCTGAACTTATTGAGGAATTCAAACAAGAAATGCAAAGCGGAGATTTGTCAGAAGTATTGGGTATCGATAAGGGCCTTTCTGGCAAGCAAGAAGAGTCACTAAAACGCCTTGAGGACAAATGGATGGGTGGAATGAGTGGCCATTTCAATGCTGCGGTTGAAGAACGAAAGCCACTAATGATTTCATTTGATGATGATGATAATTTGGTCGACACCACTATTGGCAGTATTACTATTGTAGCTAATGGATTTGATGGCGGAGAAGAGGTTAGACTAGAATATCCAGGTCTTGGAACTGAATTCTATGCATATGATGAAGCTAGTGAAACCGGATGGCGTCGAGGCCGTGAAGCCGTAGATACCGCACGTTCTATCACCAATGTAATCAATCGATTTTCAAAATTGGTTTATGCTAATCAAGATGGCACAACTATCTTGTTAGAACTAAGATCAACACAACTGAATGTAGATTCATTGGTGATATTTGTCGATGACCCAGGAGGCACTGATATTGTTGCTGAGAAGGGCGGTGTATCGATGGACCCAAGAGATATTACAATGCTTGAAGACTATCGAGTTGTAGTCCAAATTTGTTTAGCGGATGGAATCATATCACCTTCAGAAGACCAAATGCTCTGGGCGATGAGGCAGCAATTAGGTATAGATGACCAATTGCATGTACAGATAGTTCAGCAGATATTTGGCGACCACGCACTAAAGGAATGTACCGGATGTGGCGAGATGGCAAAGTTGTATGTCGACTATGCGGCATGGTACTGTCATTCTTGTGAAAATTGGTGTTAGTGCATCGAATTATAGATTACATATTACACCTAAGCCGAATTGTGGGTTAAGGCATTATTCATAAGGCGAGAGCCAATCCCGTGGCTAGGCGAGTATCATGGCCGGAGAAATACTTTACATTGGAATTGACCTTGGAACCTTCCGCTCAGTAATGGTGTCAAGTGACAGCCACGAGGAAGAGGAACTAACAGTAATTGGAACCCCAAAGGATCCTATCGCACGAAATTTCCTGAAGAGGGACGTACTATTTGGCGAAGAAGCCCTAAAGAACAGACTTGCTCTGAATCTTTTCCGCCCGCTAGAACTTGGTGTGATTAAGGATACACCTGAAGACCGTGAATTTATTGCACACTTCATCACTCATCTAATCGGTTTGTCCGATCCTGAAGATTATGACCGTGTAGTTGCTGTTATCGGAGCGCCTGCTGAAGCAAGCCACGTAGACAAGACTTCAATCTTCGATGCTGCTGCTGGCTCAGTCAATGCTGCAATGATTATCTCAGAACCTTTCGCTGTTGCATATGCACTGGACATGATTGAGCATACTCTAGTCATCGATATCGGTGCGGGTACAACTGACCTTTGCCGTGTATACGGTACAATTCCAGGACCTGCTGACCAGATGCACACTGGATTTGGTGGCGACTATGTTGACAACCAAATTATTGTTGAAGTTCAGCGCAAGTACAATGGCGCACAAATCACCAAAGATATGGCACGCCGTTGGAAAGAGAACCATTCCTTCGTATCGACATCCACTCCAGATGCTCCAATAATGGTCGACTTCTCGATTGAAGGAAAAGCAATGACACTAGATATCACAGATTGTATCCAGAATGCATGTGAATCAATTGTTGACCCAATTGTTGAGAACGTCAAGCAGTTAATTGCTGGATCCAACCCTGAATTCCATAACGAATTCCGCAGGAACATGGTTCTTGCAGGTGGCGGTTCCGGTATTGCAGGACTTGGTGCTCTTCTCGAACGCCGTCTTTCCGATATGGGAGACGTCAATGTTCACGTAGTCGATGACCCAGTTCGTTTGGGCGCTATGGGTGGTCTAAGACTAGCTATGGAAGTTCCAGAAGACATGTGGAAGAACTTGACTCTAGCAAGCCGTTGATTAGGGAATATTATTCCTCTTCAAGGCCAGCACTAGTTACCAAAGGTGAGTCACAATGAGGGCATGAGTCCTCTGGTGAAAGTAAGAGTGGGTTTACGGCTAGTACGGCAAGACATGTCGGGCAAGCCGCTAACATTTCATTTGCTTCGAGTTTGATTCCTTCATCGTAAACCGAATGTCCACTGTAGCCCATCTTGTAAACTGGATGGAAATGGATTCGAATAA
>Ga0308019_10002127_pt1 | contig 11506 bp, 9 predicted proteins | sample Neamet284_FD_203135 | JGI IMG/M metagenome (GOLD analysis project Ga0308019, IMG submission 203135) | Marine microbial communities from water near the shore, Antarctic Ocean - #284 | ecosystem: Environmental > Aquatic > Marine > Unclassified | place: Southern Ocean | collected 2014-10-01
TAAGCGAGGCTTAAAATCAGCAATTCCATCAATCTTGTTCATTACAATAATTTTTGGAATATCCTGGGCCTCAATTTGCTCAATAATATCCTCTACCTGCTCAATTTTATCTCTATTATTAGGATCTGCAGCATCGACCACGTGAAGCAGGACGTTAGCTTGTCGAGTTTCTTCAAGAGTCGACTTAAAAGCTTCAACCAGCTCATGAGGTAAATCTTGAATAAAGCCAACCGTATCAGCTATTACTGCTTCCCCAGAAGCTGGCAAGATAACACGTCGAATAGTTGAGTCTAGTGTTGCAAATAACTTGTCATCTGCATAAACTTTAGCCTTAGTTAGGAGGTTAAAGAGAGTTGATTTTCCTGCATTTGTATATCCTGCAAGGGAAATCATAGGAAGTTGATTCTTAATTCGCGATTTACGTCCCAAATCATGTTGCTTATGAACTTTATCAAGTCGCTTATTAATATTTTTTATACGTACCGAAATTAATCGCTTATCTGTTTCTAACTGTGTCTCACCTGGACCACGAAGTCCAATACCACCTTTTTGCCTTTCAAGATGAGTCCATCCTCTTACGAGTCTAGTAGATAGATGCTTCAACTGAGCCAGCTCTACTTGCAATTTTCCCTCAAAGGAGCTTGCTCTTAATGCAAAAATATCTAATATTAAACCAGTTCGATCCATAACCTGACACTTCAATGCTTTCTCTAAATTACGTTCTTGAGAGGGTGATAACTGCAGAGAAAAAATAACTAAATCAATTTCATTATCACACACAATTGTTGCTAGCTCATCAACCTTACCCGTGCCAATAAAAAACTGGGCTTTAGTAATGCTTCTTTTAACTGTGATAGTATCAATAATACTCAGGCCAGAAGACAATGCCAACTGTTGAAATTCACCAATACTACTTGATACCTGTCTATTTGAAGTTAGCTCAATATGAACCAATATAGTTCTTTCACCTTGACCTACAGCATCCTTTTGGCGATCAAAAAGCTCCATAGATATTCTTAAAAGGTCAGTATATAAAAAGTGAAATTAATCAACTTGCTTTGCGAATATTGCTTTGTTTATTGTCAGAAACATGCACAATCATAGGTTGTTTTTTTCTTTCCACAACCTCTTTATCTATAACAACTTCTTTAACGCTTGGAGTTGAAGGTATTTCGTACATCGTCTCTAGTAACAAATCTTCCAAAATAGCTCTCAAGCCCCTCGCACCAGTTTTCCTTTTAAGGGCAAGTTTTGCAATCGCCAAAAGGGCATTTTTTCTTATAGTAAGCTTTACACCTTCAATTGCAAAAAATTGCTGAAACTGCTTGACTACAGAATTTTTAGGCTTAGTAAGAATTTGAACTAATGCTTCTTCATCAAGCTCATCTAAAGAAGTATGAACCGCTAAACGACCTACTAATTCAGGAATTAATCCAAATTTAATTAAATCATCTGGCTCTAAAAATTTATAAAGTTCAGTTAATGTTTTTTTGCCGCTTGCATCCTTAACATTAGCAGAAAAACCAATGCCCGTAGCTTTTTCAATGCGCCTATCAATAACTTTCCCAAGCCCATCAAATGCACCACCACAAATAAATAATATTTTTGAAGTGTCAACATCAATAGTTTCTTGGTTAGGATGTTTTCTTCCACCCTGTGGAGGAACAGATGCAATAGTTCCTTCAATCAATTTAAGCATGGCTTGTTGAACTCCTTCTCCAGAAACATCTCTTGTTATTGAAGGGGAGTCAGACCGGCGAGAGATCTTATCAATTTCATCTATAAAAATAATGCCTTGTTCTGCCCTTTCTGGATCAAAATCACATTTTGAGAGTAGACTTTTAATTACATTCTCTACGTCATCACCAACATAGCCAGCCTCAGTTAAAGTTGTTGCATCAGCAACAGCAAAAGGTACGTCTAAAAAACGCGCCAAAGATTGAGCAAGAAGAGTCTTTCCACTCCCCGTTGGACCTATGAGTAAAATATTTGATTTATCAAGTTCTACATCGTTTGAGATGTAATTTGTTTTTAGTCGCTTGTAGTGATTATAAACTGCCACTGAAAGAACTTTTTTTGCATGTGACTGACCAATAACATATTCATTTAAAGAGGCATACAATTCTTTTGGCGTATTATTCCAATCCTGATGCTGATCTTTTTTATCTTTGCTAGTTTGTTCTTGAATCAGGCTGTAGCAAGAGTCTATACATTCATCACAAATATAAACTCCTGGGCCTGCAATTAGGCGGACTACTTCATCTTTGTGTTTTGAGCAAAATGAACAGCTAAGATCTTCAGTATTTTGGTCCATAGACAAATTTAAATTTATCGCTTATTAATTACTTTATCAATGAGTCCATATTTCGCAGACTCGCTCGCTGACATAAAATTATCTCTATCAGTATCTTTCTGAATATTTTTCATACTCTGACCAGTATGGTCCTTAAGTATTGTATTTAAGTTATCTCTAACTTTCAAAATTTCTTGTGCATGAATATCTATATCACTTGCTTGACCTGAAAATCCGCCTAGAGGTTGATGAATCATCATCCTAGCATGAGGTAGCGCAAACCTTTTTCCCTTTGCCCCTGCTGTAAGGAGCAATGCACCCATACTTGCTGCTTGTCCAATGCAAAGAGTAGAGATATCTGGCTTAATAAATTGCATTGTGTCATAAATAGCAAGGCCTGCAGTTACTGAGCCACCTGGTGAATTTATATACAAATGAATATCTTTATCTGGATTCTCAGATTCTAAAAAAAGTAACTGAGCCACTACAACGTTTGCAGTGTAATCTTCAACTGGGCCAACCATAAAAACAACTCGCTCTTTGAGAAGTCTAGAATAAATATCATAGGCCCTCTCGCCCCTTCCAGAGCTCTCAATTACCATTGGGATTTGATTTAAGTTTTGAATTGTCATATTAATTCTGTGGGCTCATTATTTCTAAAAAAGTCTTATCTGTCATCGTTACTTTAGCTTGATCTGCAACATGCTTCGCCACCATATCTTCTACAACGATCGATTCAATATTAGCAAGTCTTGAAGGATCAGTGTTGTACCAATCAATCATTTGCTGCGCACTCTCACCATATTGGAGTGACATTTCATTAAGTTTAGCATTAACCTGTTCTTTTTCAGCTTTTATTTCGCCATCTGTTGCAATTTTATTAATTAACAAACCAAGTTTAACTCTTCTTGCAGCCTCTTCTTGAAACATTTCTGCAGGTAATTTTCCTTTAGAAGGCATGCCTTGCTGCTCCATTCTAGACTCCATATCTTGCTGCAACTTAAGCGATTCAGCAGAAATACTGCCCTCAGGCACTTCAAAATCATTTGCATCTAAAAGAACTGTAAATGCAGTATCTTTATTTTGCTGAACCAATCGAGACTCTAATTCAACTTGCATCTGTTTAGACATTCTCGATTTCATAGTTTCAAAATCTTTTTCTCCAAATTTTTTGGCAAATTCATCATCTCTCTTTACTTCCGTTGGCGAGCCGACTTCGTTAATAGTAACTTTAAAGATAGCCTCTCTTCCTGCCAGATTTTCTACATGATAATCTTCTGGAAATGTTGCAGCTACTTCAATTGTTTTTTCAGGTGCAATATCTATAAGGCCTTTTTCAAAGCCTTCAATCATGGTGCCTCTTCCTAAAACAATTTCAAAACCTTCTGCAGCTCCACCTTCGAATGATTCACCATCTAGTAAACCCTCAAAGTCTATAATTAAACGATCCCCTTCTTTAGACTTTCTCTTAACAGTCTTATATTCAGTTGACCTATCTTGTAAATCTTGAAGAGCTCGTTCCTCATCTTCCTCTGTAACTTTTGAGTTAACTTGATCCATGGTTAAGCTTTTTAAGGAGCCGACTTTAATCTCTGGAAAAACTTCAAACTCAATTGTATAAATAAAGCTGTCTGAATTCTCAGTATCTACATTCACCAATGATGGCTGCGCAGCTGGAGAAACATCCGCATCTGTAAGCGCATCAGCTAAAGTCTCAGTTACAATTTCATTAGCCGCATCGGATTTTGCACTACCACCAACACGTTGGCGCAAAATTGCAGCTGGAATTTTTCCTTTTCTAAAGCCATCAATGCGAACTTTCGAGGCAAGGCTCTTGATAATTTTTTCTGTTTTTTGATTGAAAGTGTCTACAGGCAATTCAACCATAAGGGATCTTTTTAGTCCCTCAAGTTTAGTGAGTGAGGTCTTCATCTAGTTATAAATCCGTAACTTGTTAAAAAAAAAGAAATTATACAGGATTTTCTTACCAAAAAAAAAGGTGCCTTATTCTGCAAAATTGTTTAAAGAAAATTACACTAAAAACGAGACCCTGTATAGCTTACTTTGTAATCTGAGAAAGATAGCCATTCTTGATTTATTTCAACCCCCCAACCAGGCTTATGATTCATTTCAAGACACCCATCAATAATTTTATAATTTGGATAAAAAAGATTATCTTGCCAAGGGTAGTAATCAAGACCTTCTATTGAAAACTCCAAATATTTTCCTGGATTTTTAATAGAGCCCATAACATGAGCTGAAAAAAGTGTCACTAAAGAAAGGTTTGCCGAATGTAAGGTTACAGGCAGGTTGGCTTTTTCTGCCATCCTTGCAACTTCTAATGTTCTAGAAACGCCTCCCATATAACAAATATCTGGCTGAATAATATCGACAACCTTGGTATCAATCATATGACTCCAAATTCTCATATCATTGTCTTGCTCACCGCCACTAATATCAATATCTAGAGCATTTTTAACCTCACGAGTCCATTCTGGTTTCCAATATGGGCATGGCTCTTCGAAATGACTTACGCCATAATCTTGAAGCATGTGTCCAACTTCAATTGCCTTTTTAGGGCTAAAAGCACTATTTGCATCAACAAGCAAAGCAACATCATCTCCTAGAACTTTTCGTACTTCTTTTATAATTGCTTCAGTTCGCCCTGGCCATTGATCAGAATCATGGCCACACTCTTTACCAATTCTAAATTTAAATGCGAAATAACCATTTTCTTCCTTAAGAGCAAGAAATCTTTCTGCTTCAGCTTCTGGACTAATCTCTCTTTGCATACTTGAAGCATAAACTGGTAAAGACTCTGTATCACCCCCTAAAAGCTGACAAACACTCTTGTTCGCTCGCTTAGCTTTAATATCCCAAAGCGCAGTATCGAGACCACTTAAAGCTCTATAAAGATAAGTCCCAGGAAACTTATGCTCCCTTTCTAAAACCTCTCTATTGATTAAGTCAATATCTTCTCCATTAAAACCTAGAACATGAGGAGCTACTTGTCGATGAAGAACTTGGGCGCTTATATCTGCGTTATAAGTTGATGTTTGTCCCCAGCCCTCATCACCTTCATCAGTTCGAACTCGAACAAGGCCAATATACTCATTTGTAAAAGTTTCTATACTGATAATTTTCATAAGTAATTACTCTAGTTTAGTTTCTAACTCTTTATATCTTCTAAAATTAAATCTGAAGCCTTTTCGCCAACCATAATTGTAGCAGCATTAATATTTCCCGTTACCAGCTCTGGAAATATTGAAGCATCGGCAATTCTAAGACCTTTAACACCATGAACTTTAAGAGAACTATCAACAACATTTTTTAGAGGGTCGGGCCCCATCCTACATGTGCTTGAAGGATGAAAAACAGTCCATGCATTTTCTTTTATATCCTCTATCAATTCAGCATCTGATTTACAATCTGGACCCGGTCGGAACTCATCATAAATCACTTTACTAAAGCTTTTTGTTTGAGCTAACTTCCTTAACAATTTAACTCCCTCCAATAAATCTTGCACATCATCTTGATGCGATAAATAGTTAGGCTCAATAATTGGCGCCTCTAATGGATTGTTATTTTTTATTCGAATCTGGCCTCGAGAATTAGATTTACAATTTGATACTCCCAAAAGAACCGCCGAAAAAGGATCTGGGCTAAGCATAGCTCTTCGCCCTGGTGACTCATGCGAATAGCTTACAGGAGAAAAATATAGCTGTATATTTGGTGTTTTAAGGCCATCTCTAGTCCTCACAAAGCCGCCAGACTGATTAACACTTAAACTTAAAGGCCCAGTCCTTGTTAGGATATATCTAGCGCCTTGAAGAAGCTTGCCCCACCATGGCCTTAACTGATCATTTAGAGTTCGAACTTTGCTTTTATAGAAGTAGCTAACACCAAGATGGTCCTGAAGGTTTCTCCCAACCTCTGGGCTATGATGCAGTATTGGAATATTAGCCTCTTTTAAAACTGACTCAGGGCCTACACCTGAAAGTTGGAGCAATTGAGGAGAGTTTATTGCACCAGCAGTTAATATCACTTCTCGACTAGCTTTGACTTGATGTATTTTTTTATTTTTATTGAACTCAATCCCAATAGCTTGATTGCCCTTAAACAAAATACGCGTAGCCTGGGCTTTCGTAATAACCGTAAGATTGTTTCTATTCATAACTGGCCTTAAATAAGCCCTGGAAGAAGACATGCGCCTTCCTAGATGTGTTGTTATTTGATAATTTCCAACACCTTCTTGCTCTGCCCCATTCATATCAGGATTAAAGCTAAAACCAAGCTCTTGTCCTGCAGCAATGAAATTTTTACATAGTGGGTGTAATTGACTAGCGACATCTGAAACATTTAGGGGTCCTTCACCGCCCCTATAATCATTGCCTCCATTCTGCCAAGACTCCATTCGTTTAAAGTAGGGAAGTAATTCTGCATAAGACCAGCCAGAATTTCCAGCAGCAGACCAATTATCAAAATCTTTTCGATTACCTCTCACATAGACCATGGCGTTGATGGAACTTGAGCCACCAAGCACTTTACCCCTTGGCCAGTAACTGCGGCGGTTCCCTGCATCAGGGCTTGGTTCTGTCGTGTACATCCAATTAATAGATTTTTGGTGATACGTTTTTCCATAACCAATAGGCATGTGAATATAAAAACGTCTATCAGTGCCGCCCGCTTCAACAAGAAGAACCTTATTAGAAAAGTCTTTACTAAGCCTATTAGCAAGGACGCAGCCAGCAGAGCCAGCCCCCACAATTATGAAGTCATAATTAGACATAAAAGAGAAATAAAGAATTCATAAGGTTAGAAAAAATAGAAACATTAAACGTCATCATTATATTGAAATCAAATAAAAATAACAAAATAATCTATATACTTCAATTCATTAGTTTGACTAATTCTATTATGATCATTTCTGACTTTGATCCGTCTATCTATTTATTAATTTTATTATTAGGGGCATTTACTGCAGCATTGGTTCAAGGTGCTACTGGATTTGGTTCTGGACTTGTTCTTAATGCTTTTTGGTTGCATATTTTGGATCCTGCTCACGCCATCCCTTTAAACATAATTACTTGCTTGCTAATTTCAGGCGCACCGATGTATAAATTAAGAAAAACTCTTGATTTTTCAAAACTTAGGCCATTTATTATATTTGGTATTATTGGCATACCTCTTGGAATGCTTTTACTAAAACTTACTGATCCTAAAATATTCAAAGTATCGATAGGAGTTTTTTTAGTTTTTTATGCGCTATTAATGCTTATAAGTAAGAACTTTTCGATTAAAGTAAATACATATAAGTCAATTGACAGTTTTATTGGCTTAATCAGTGGTTTTATGGGTGGCTTTGCAGCTCTTGGTGGATTACTTCCAACTATATGGGTTGGCCTCCAAAGACTTCCAAAAAATACGCAGCGAGGAACCTATGAGCCTTTTATTTTTATTACAAGCATTATGGCGGTAATAAGTTTTGCTATTGCTGGTCTATACACACTTCAAATGGCTTATGACCTGCTCAAGATACTTCCAGCTCTAGTCCTTGGCTCTTGGCTGGGTGTGAAAATTTATCATGTGCTTGATGGAAAAGTTTTTCGAAGGACAATTTTAGGATTAATTTTAACGGCAGGGCTAGTCTTATTAATTTAAAAATATGGCTTAGATATTTATTTATTTTATGAAAACAGTGTGTTGAATAATTTAATATAATTCAACCTGAACTGAAATTTTATATATACTAAAAATCAATCCTTGTACTTAATGAGGATTTTGTTATAAAAATCAAAGGAGAAAAAATGAAACTAATAAACAAAGTATTAGCTATCTCAGCAATTTCTTTAAGTCTTATGCCTGCAATTGTAAGTGCAGACTGTGGAAAAGCAAGGCTTGCAGATTTTGACTGGAATAGTGCAAATGTCCATACTGGTATTGTACAATTTGTTCTTGAGCATGGCTATGGCTGTGAAGTTGAGACGACAAGAGGAAGTACGACACCTATTATGGCTGCTCACTATGATAGCCAACTAGATATCGTTACTGAGCTTTGGTATGATAATATTGTAACTCAGTATGATGCTGTTGAAGCTGCTGGCACGATTAGAAATATTGGAATTAACACGCCAGACTCTCAGCAAGCGTTTTATGTTGACAGAAATACAGCCGAAAAATATGGCATAAAATCTGTATTAGATATGAATAATCCAGAAATTGCAGCACTCTTTACAGACCCTGAAAACCCTGGTATGGGCAGAATGGTAAGCTGTATTGGAGGCTGGACTTGCTACACTATTAACCATGTCAAGCAGCGTGTCTATGGTTTAGATAATTACTATACTAACTTTGATCCAGGCTCTAGTGGTGCATTAGCTGCAGAAATTGCAGGTGCATTTGCTAAAGATCGACCGATCTTTACCTACTACTGGGCTCCTACAGCCTTAATGGGTAAGGTTGACTTAGTAAGACTAACAGAGCCACCTTACAATGCAGATTGTTGGGGAGCAATGATGGATGTTGTTGAAGACATAAAGGCTAATGGAAAAGATGTATACCAGGCTACTTGTGCAACTGAATACAAAGATATGTCTTTAGATAAGTCTGTACTTACTGCATGGGCAGATACGCATCCAGAAGAGACAGCTTTCTTAGAAGCATATAGCATACCAACTGCAACGGTAAACAAACTACTTGCATACTATGAAGACGAAGCTGACGGTGATATGGAGCTTCTTGCAATGGAATACTTGCAGAATAACTCTGAATGGAAGACTTGGGTTTCAGCAGAAGTTGCTGCCAAGGTTTCAGACGCACTATAAGCTAGATTTAACATAAAAAAAGAGCTCACTAGTGAGCTCTTTTTTTTCATAAAATATTTATTATGATTAGAAAATTACTTACCTACTTAACCTTCCCAATTATTATGATATGGCTCTTAATAACGAGCTTTAATAGTTCAAGATTTAGGCCAGATAGCGCTATGGAGCTTTTAACGGATCCAAGCTGGCTAAATAATTGGCCAAGGTGGCTAGACATCCCATTGATGAAATGGATCAATGATGGATTCAAAGTATTTAATGAAGAGTACGGAATTTACTTCGAGGCAGTCAATAATTTCCTTCTTGGAGCAATCCTCTCTCTGAAGAAATTCTTAATGATGATGCCATGGCCAGTCGTCATAGCACTAGTTGTAGCAATTGTTTTCTTTTCCAGTGGACGAAAAATAGGCACAACCATTTTTGTTGGAATTTGTACATTTTTTATTGGCTTTCTTCACCCAAGATTTTGGGATAAAGCAATTGAAACAACATCTATCATGTTAATTGGTATTATTCTTTGTATTTTAATTGGAATACCTCTAGGCATAACCATGGCTCGAAGTGTAAGAGTTAGAAATGCCACTCTTCCTGTTCTTGATTTAATGCAGACAATACCAAGTTTTTGTTATCTCATTCCAGGAATTATGCTTTTTGGCTTAGGTGCGGTTCCAGCAATCATTGCAACAGTAATATACGCAGTACCTCCTTTAGTTCGTTTAACAGATCTTGGAATTAGATTGGTTGATACAGAAGTCATTGAGGCCGCTGAAGCATTTGGTGCAAGTGATAAACAAAAATTATTAGGTGTTCAACTGCCATTAGCTCTTCCGAATATTATGCAGGGAATCAACCAGTGCACTATGATGGCTTTAGCCATGGTTGTTATTGCCTCAATGATAGGCACAAGGGGTCTAGGTGATGAAGTTTTACTTGGACTTCAGCAACTTAATGTCGGTAAAGCAACTGAAGCAGGGTTAGCAATTGTACTTTTAGCAATTGTTCTAGATAGAATTACTCAAGCCTACGGTCAAAAAATCCAAGAAAGAAACAAACCACCTAAATAAGCACTCATTATGTCAAAAATTGAAATTAAAAATATTTATAAAATATTTGGTCCTAAACCTGAACAGGTTTTATCAATGGTTCAAGATGGGGCAGGCAAAGAACAAGTCATGGAAGAGACTAATCATACAGTTGGCTTAGATAATGTTTCATTATCTATCAAAGAGGGTGAAATTTTTGTCTGTATGGGTCTTTCTGGCTCAGGAAAGTCAACTTTAATTAGACACATTAATAGACTCATTGACCCTACTTCAGGTCAAGTTATAGTTGACGGTGTTGATGTACTAAGTCTAGATCAAAAAGAAATTTTAGAGTTTAGAAAAAAAACTATGAGTATGGTTTTCCAGCGATTTGGATTATTCCCTCATAAAACAGTTATTGAAAATGTAGCTTATGGACTTGAAATTCAGGAGGTTCCCGAGGGTCAAAGAAAGGAGATTGCCCAAGGACAAATAGATGCTGTAGGGCTTCAAGGGTTTGAAAATCAATACCCCGCACAATTATCTGGAGGCATGCAACAAAGAGTTGGCCTTGCAAGAGCTCTTGCAACTGATCCACAAATTCTTCTAATGGATGAGGCTTTTAGTGCCTTAGACCCTTTGATTAGAAGTGAAATGCAAACCCAGCTTGTTGATCTTCAGTCAAAACTCAAAAAAACTATCGTCTTTATTACCCATGATTTGGATGAATCACTCAAATTAGGTGATCATATAGGAATACTAAATGGTGGCCGATTAGTTCAGGTTGGGCGACCAGAAGATATTATCCTCAATCCAGCTGATGATTATGTGAAAGCATTTGTTAAAGATGTTAATCGCTCAAAAGTTTTAAGAGCTAAAACTGTAATGACTAAAATTGATAAGTTTGATACTTCAGGTATTAATCCTTCTTCAACATACAAGTATGACGAGGATACTTTTATTGAAGACTTAATCCCAAGAGTATTAAAAGATAGATCGACAATCGAAGTCATTGATAAAACTGGAAGTACCACTGGATATATTTCATCTGAAGAACTCTCTGAAGCCCTAACAAAAACAAAGTAATGTCTCAGGGCACTTTTGTTAGTAAAAATATAATCATTTCAGCTTCAGCTGATGGACTTGGTTGGTGTATGGCTACTTTTTTGATAGATCAAGGCCACACAGTTTACTTATCTGACATTAATCAACAAAAAATTGATGAAATTCATAAGCACCCACTTTTTAATAAAAGGATATTTATTGAAAATGTTAATGCTGGGAATCCAGAATCAGTTAAGTCATATTTCAAAACTCTCTCCCAAAAAGTTACAAGTATTGATGCTCTAATCAATAACGTTGGAATT
>Ga0308019_10002132_pt1 | contig 11493 bp, 12 predicted proteins | sample Neamet284_FD_203135 | JGI IMG/M metagenome (GOLD analysis project Ga0308019, IMG submission 203135) | Marine microbial communities from water near the shore, Antarctic Ocean - #284 | ecosystem: Environmental > Aquatic > Marine > Unclassified | place: Southern Ocean | collected 2014-10-01
CGCTGGCTTCTTCAATAGGAAGCAACGCGTTTTCTAAGCTAGTGAGTGGGATACGGTCAAAGGCGTTCATTGGTGATCCTTAAATTGACGCAGGGCAAATTATGCGACCACAATGCCTGAAACAAGCGGCAGCAACAACCGATTATTTATCACTCATGTTATGAGATTAACTCATAGATTATTCATTAACCACAAACGAAATTCGTCCAGAGCCGGCTTCCTGCTACCCAACAACGACGTCATAAGATAGAAGCTAGCATCGGTATCTAAAGTGTGGTCAAACGCCTTAACCAAGCTACCTGTTGCCAAATAATCAGACAACAAATGATCCCACGCAAGTGCCACACCCTGACCTTGCTGTGCTGCTTGAATCAACATATTGTAATGACTAAAGGTCACTTTATGTTGCGGCACAACTGGCAACATATTCATCCCTTTAAACCAGTCTGGCCAATTAAACCAACCAATGGTGGGGTTATCTAACACCAACTGCCTTGTTGCGAGCAATTCCTTTGGAGATAGCCCACGGTGCTGGGCTAAAAAATCAGGGCTCGACACTACAAATACACGCTGTGAAAACAAACGATCCACTTGGTACGCAGCCGGTTCAACCGCGCTAAAACCGATACTGCAATCAAAATCAGTGGCGTCTACTTCTAGTACGTTATCGGCCACCAACAAGCGTATATCAGTGTCTGGATAAGCTCTCAAATACTCTGTGATACGCGGCATAAGCCACAAAGAAGCAACAGCATGACTAGCTGCTATAGTGATTTGTGTTGCTTGCACTGGGTTCTTAACGGCAAAAGTTGCCATAGAAATCTGACTTAAGGCATCAGCTATGTGCCGATGGTATTCACGACCCGCAGCGGTCAGGCGTACTTGACGCTGTTGGCGATCAAATAAATCAATGCCCAGATTTTCTTCTAAACTACGTATTTGACGACTTATAGCACCTTGTGTGACAAATAGTTTAGCCGCAGCTTGAGTAAAACTTATGCTCGTTGCAGCTGCATCAAAGGCCACCAGAGCATTTAGGGAAGGTAATATTTTTGTGTTCAATGACATGACTAAAACTCATTCTTTATCAACAATAGATTATGCCGTTACTATGCTCGTTATTAAACCTCAACATATTAATTATTTTAATAAATTTTCATTCAGCATAAATTTGTTTTATAATTTTCCAATGAAAAATATCCCTACAGAACTCTTGCGCACCTTCATTACCATTGTAGATTTAGGTGGTTTTACCCTAGCGGGCGCATTACTAGGACGCTCCCAACCCGCCATCAGCTTGCAAGTAAAGCGGTTAGAAGAACTGCTAGATATTACCGTGTTTCAAAGAAACAACGGCCTGCAAGTCACGGAAGAAGGTGAAGTGCTACTTGGTTTCGCCAGACGTATGTTAGATATCAACGACAGCGCCGTGACTCGCTTAGCCAAAAGCCGAATTTCTGGGCAGGTACGCTTAGGTATACCTAATGATTTTGAAGTGTCATTTTTGCCTCGACTACTTAGCCAGTTCGGCCAAGCCCACCCTGAAGTTGCTTTGGAAGTGAATTGTGACTTAAGTGTGAAGTTGTTAAAGGATTTCCAACAAGGGCATTATGACCTCGTTTTGGCCACCGACAGCTTAGTAGAAACGCTGCCAATTAATTCGGGTGATGAATTTTATGAGACCATTGTGTGGGTTACCAATGGTCACTTTGACTGGTCTGAGAGCCAGCCCGTACCCTTGGTGGTCTACCCCACCGGCTGCAGGTATCGCCAACAAATCATCAGCAAACTCAATGCCGCTGGCATTGCCTGGCGGATTGCCTATAGCTCATCTAGTTTACTGGGTATCCAAGCCGCTATTGAGGCCGGTTTAGGCATTAGCGCGCTAGCCCGCAGCACTGTGCCTCATGGATTGCACAGCCACTTACAAATACAAGATAGCCCACAGTTAGGCTATGTGAAACTAGTATTCAAACATGACAGAGGCAATCAAACAGATGCAACAAAGCGTCTTTATGAGTACCTCTATACTGGCCTAGAACAATCAGCGAGTTAAAATTAGAAGCCCTGCAGTTCCCATAAGACCTGCTGTAATTCGATTTAAACGCTTTACCGCCTCATGCTGGCTAAATAATTTGCGGGCCTTGCTTGCACTAAAAGCGATCAGTGCTAACCCCAACATCAAGGCAATAAAATTAAGCCCAACAACTAACACTACGCCTTGAGTAGTCAACACAGTTAAATCTATAAAAGTAGGTAAAAACGCAATATAAAATAACATTACTTTGGGGTTGGTAGCTGATATCAGCATACCCTCCGCAAAACTTAGTATAAAACCTGCACCCTTATTGCGAACAGGGGCAAGGTTCGTTGTATTCAATTCAATAGGTGCATGCCAAACCTGCCAAGCCAAATAGAACAAGTAGGTAGCACCACACCAGCGAATGAGCGTAAACAGAATTTGATATTCATTAGCAATGTAAGCAAGCCCCCACACAACCAATAATAGATACACTATATCGCTCATAGTCATACCAAAAGCTAGCCCCCAACAGCCATGCCCCCCATGTTTTAAGGCTTTAGCAATAAGTGCGAAAACACCAGGGCCTGGGGTAATAGAAAATATAAACACAGCCACAAAGTAGGCCAAAGAAAATTCCAATGTCATGCCGTTATCCATCAACTAAAACAATAAAGCTAGAAGCCGTATATTACCTCATTTTTAACAGACTATGACACCGGTTTAAGATTGACGCATTTAATGAATGACGTTAACATTCTCGCAAATAAAGGAGTTCTTTTTGATGCGCTACTGGTTGAATATTTACCCAGTTCAGCCAACACAAAGCGGACACATTTAAACCATTCAGGAATCGTTTCAAGGAATATCCATGTCAGAAGTTATCACCGGTACGGTAAAATTTTTCAATGACACTAAAGGCTTCGGCTTCCTAGAGCAGGCGAATGGTGTAGACGTATTTGTCCATTTTAGCGCTATCGTAAAAGAAGGTTATAAGAGCCTAGAACAAGGCCAGAAAGTACAGTTCACTATTACTGATGGTGAAAAAGGGTTGCAGGCGCTTAACGTCTCCCCTTTATAAGGTTATAGCTTACAAAAAATTAAAGCGCTCTAGGACAACCCACAGCGCTTTAATAATACCTTATTAAGAGTAAATTCACGGTTACGACATATACGCTGGACCTTTGCCGTCTGCGCTAGGCTGAAAATGCACTGAAACCTCACCTAATTTGGTAAGCGCTTGTGCGGCATCTTGGTCGTCTCGTAATTCAAATGCATTAAAACCAACCCGTTGCATAAAATCGATGCGATCCATGGCTACATCACCTACTGCACGAATTTCACCTTGGTAACCATCACGGCGTAACATTCGCGCCATGCTAAAACCGCGACCATCGGCAAAGGTTCCAAATTCGATAGCAATCATAGACAACTTATTAGCACTGGCTAACAAACTTGGCAAATCATCTTCGCCATTGGTTAATACTGAGTCACCTTGGGTTGGGCTGTTATTAAGCCAGTCAGCAAACCTAACATCGGGTGTTACAGCATGGCTAAGACTAAGCTGCTGATCTTTTATGAGTGCCATAAACACGCTCCTTAAATGGTGCAAAACCTACACGGCGCACAAGTTGCAAAAATGATTCATCGGTTTCACGCTGCTCTACATACACATCCAATATCTGCCCAAGCACCACTACCACCTGATCTTGATCGATAGAGCGTCCTAATATTTTACCTAAGCTTGCGTCATTAGAAGCCGAACCACCTAGACTAAACTGGTAAACTTGCTTACCACCTTTTTCGACACCCAAAATACCAATATGCCCTACATGGTGGTGACCACACGCATTGATACAGCCAGAAATTTTCAACTGAATTTCACCCAGTTCGTACTGGTAATCCATGTCATCAAAGGTTTCATTGATTTGACGTGAGAGGATCAGAGTTTCGGCATTAGCTAAGCTACAAAAATCTAACCCCGGACAGTTGATCATGTCTGTTAGGGTACCCACATTAGCGCGAGCCATATCCAAATCTTGTAACTTTAGCCACAGGGCTACGAGGTCACGCTGAGCTACATCGGCCAACACTAAGTTTTGATCATGAGTTGAGCGCAATTCAGCAAAGCTAAACTCATCGGCCAAAGCCGCAATGCCATCCATCTGTTGATGGCTTACATCACCTGGTGCTTGTAACTGATTTTTAAGGCCAACAATAACAATCCGGTAACCAGACTGCTTATGGTCTCGCGTATTTTGTCGATACCAGGTAGCAAACTGAGGATGTTCAATAAATGCATTCGCCAAGTCACTTTCTGTAAGCGCAGCATACTTGGTAGATAAATAATCGGGGGCTTTAAAAAAGCCTTTTACTCGTTCAATCTCTGCCTTTGGCAAACGTAACTCTTTACCCTTTGTTAGTTGCCATTCGGCTTCAACCATTTCTGCAAAGGCGTCAATTCCTAGGGCATTTACCAGAATTTTGATACGCGCTTTGTATTTATTGTCACGGCGGCCGTTAAGGTTATATACCCGTAGTACCGCGTCTAAATATGACAGCAATTCTTGTGGCTCTAAAAATTCACGCACGGTTTTTCCAATCACTGGCGTACGACCTAAGCCTCCACCGACCAGCACTTCAAAACCCATTTCGCCCGCTGCATTACGATACAAATGTAAGCCGATGTCGTGCACCTGAGATGCTGCACGATCGCTAGATGAACCTGACACAGCAATTTTAAATTTGCGAGGTAAGTAGGCAAACTCAGGATGCAATGTACTCCACTGGCGAATAAGCTCACACCAAGGGCGCGTGTCTTCTATTTCGTCTGCACTAACACCTGCGAATGGGTCGGTTGTGGTATTACGAATACAGGCACCACTGGTTTGAATAGCATGCATCTGCACCTTTGCTAAGTCTGCTAAAATGTCTGGTACAGACTCCAATGTAGGCCAATTAAACTGCATGTTCTGACGCGTGGTGAAATGACCATAGCCTTTATCATAAGTGCGTGAAATCTGTGATAATGTACGTAATTGCTCGCTTTTCATTAGGCCATATGGAATCGCAACGCGGAGCATAGGGGCAAGGCGTTGAATATAGAGCCCATTCATGAGCCTCAGAACACGAAATTCATCTTCTGGAATTTCTCCGGCTAAATAGCGACGGGTTTGATCACGATACTGGTCCACTCGCTGGTCAACGAGTGTTTGATCGAATTGGTTATAGGCGTACATATATATGTCCTACAAAGGCTAGACGGAGTTATTGAGCCATAATAACGCAATATACTTATAACACAAAATACTAAAAACTGATTTACTTATACTTTAATGGAATATACAATCTAGCAAAATGAATGCTCTCAAGTAGCGTTTTAGGCAGAGTTTTAAGTTACAATAATACCTGACTAATTTGGTCTGACTTTACCCGCACACAATCAGCTTTGTGTACTAAGATTGGCCGAAGCCTAGACTAAGATGACACTAAGGATTTACAGACAAAATGGTAGACTATTTACTCATCCTAGTTAGCACCGTGTTAGTGAATAACTTTGTGTTAGTTCAGTTCCTTGGGCTGTGTCCTTTCATGGGTGTTTCTTCTCGTTTAGAAACAGCTATGGGCATGTCCTTGGCCACTACCTTTGTACTTACCCTCGCTTCCTTGTGCAGCTACCTTACCTATACCTACTTGCTAGTACCTTTTGGATTAGAGTTTTTGCAAACCATCAGCTTCATTTTAGTGATTGCGTTTGTAGTGCAATTTACAGAAATGGTAGTGCATAAAACCAGCCCTTTGTTACACAAAGTCTTAGGCATTTTCCTACCTTTAATCACCACAAACTGCGCAGTATTAGGTGTCGCTTTACTTAATATAAAAAAGGCCAATGGTTTTATAGAATCTATTTTATATGGCTTTGGTGCAGCTGTTGGTTTCTCTCTGGTGCTCATTTTATTTGCTGCTATGAGAGAACGCATTACTGTCGCCGACGTACCTGCCCCTTTTAAGGGAGCCGCTATTGCGATGATTAGTGCTGGCATTATGTCTTTGGCCTTTATGGGCTTTACTGGTTTGGTGGCCATATAAATGCAAACATTTTACCTTGCCATCGTTATACTGGCTTTGCTTGCCATCGTTTTTGGTGCCATTTTAGGTTTTGCTGCAATCCGTTTTAAAGTTGATGGCGACCCTATAGTGGACCAAATAGACAACCTGTTACCACAAACACAATGTGGCCAATGCGGTCACCCCGGTTGCAAACCATATGCCGAGGCTATTGCCAACGGTGAAGCCATTAATCGCTGCCCTCCAGGCGGTGAAACCACCATAAAAGCCCTTGCAGACTTGTTGGACTTAGAAGCCATTCCTCTAGATGCAGAACACGGAACTGAAGCTATACGCACTATTGCGTACATCCGAGAAGACGAGTGCATTGGGTGCACCAAGTGTATTCAGGCCTGTCCTGTTGACGCAATTCTTGGCGCCGCAAAACAAATGCACACGGTTATTATTGATGAATGTACCGGTTGTGACTTGTGTCTAGAGCCCTGTCCAGTTGATTGTATTGATATGATCCCTATCGACGTCACACCTATAAGCTGGCATTGGCAACAGCCAGAACAGCTCATTGCCACCAGTAGCTTGCCCCACAGCCATGGAGAATCTCACCATGCATAAAATCTGGAACTTCCACGGTGGGGTTCATCCTAACGAAAACAAAACCCAGTCTAATCAACTGCCAATTGTAGTTATGCCTACACCTAAACAGCTGGTATTACCTTTAAGCCAGCACATAGGCAAAGCGGCCAAAGCTATTGTTGAACCTGGCGACTACGTATTAAAAGGCCAACTTATTGCCAGCGCTCAAGGCTTTATAAGCGCCAACATCCACGCCCCAAGTTCTGGTCATGTTAGCGCCATAGTAGAGCGAACGCTACCTCACCAGTCTGCCCTGTCTGGCCCGTGCATTATCATCGATACTGACGGCAAGGACCAATGGGTAGAGCTGAACCCTCCTACTAACCCAGAATATCTTTCTAAACAAGAGTTACTGAACCTTATCCACGCCGCGGGCATTACCGGTATGGGCGGTGCCAGTTTCCCAAGTACTGTTAAGTTGCAACTTAAGAGTGACATTCACACCCTCATTATTAATGCTGCAGAGTGCGAACCATATATTACTGCCGATGACCGTTTGATGCGTGAATACGCCGATCAAATCATTGCTAGCATCCAGTTACTACAACAGTTACTGGGCCATCCCCAGTGCTTAATTGGCATAGAAGACAACAAACCCGAAGCGATAGCAGCACTTAATCTGGCCCTTAGCCACAATATAGGCCAACACACAAACATTGAAGTCTGCGTTATTCCAACCAAATACCCCTCTGGTGGTGAAAAACAACTCATTGAAATTCTTACAGGCCATCAGGTTCCCCATGGAGGTATACCTGCCAACATTGGTATTGTGTGCCAAAACGTAGGCACCGTTAAAGCTATCTTCGACGCTATTTTTAAGGGTCAACCACTAATAAAGCGCATTACTACAGTAACTGGTAAAGCCGCAGCCAATGCAGGCAATTACGAGGTACTTATAGGGACTCAGGTTGAAGACCTTTTAGCCTTTGCTAACGTTGATATGGCCAAGACATCCCGTTTAGTTATGGGTGGGCCTATGATGGGTTTCACTATACAAGACACTCAAACGCCGCTGGTAAAAGGGAGCAATTGTATTTTAGCTGCTGCCGATTTGGAGCTCGCTCCCGTTGCCGATCATCACGCGTGTATCCGGTGTGGTCAGTGTGAAGTAGCCTGCCCGGTAGATCTATTGCCTCAACAGCTATTTTGGTTTGCCAAGGCTGAAGAGTTTGAAAAGGCTGAAGATCATAATTTATCTGATTGTATTGAATGTGGCGCTTGTGCATGGGTTTGCCCTAGCCAGATCCCCTTGGTGCAATATTACCGTTATGCCAAAGGCCGGGTAAAGAGTTTGGCAAGTGAAGCCCATATAGCAGAACTGTCTCGCATTCGTTTTGAAAGCCGTGAACAACGCCTAATTAACGATAAATTGGCGAAAGAAGAAAAGCGCAAAAATAGGGCAGTTGCGGCTGCTGCAGCCCAAGCGGCTAAACGTGCGGCTAATCCTAACGCAGAAGACCCCATTGCCGCGGCATTGGCTAGGGTTAACGCCCAAAAGCAGGCGAAAGAAGCTGACGCAGCGCCCAAAAGTCATGCTGAAATATATAAAGAGCTTAAAACTGCGGCTGCCATTACCCGCACCAAACTTAACAAAACCAGTAAAGCCCTAGCCAATGCTCAAACTAAAGATCATGAACTAGCGCAGGATTTGCAAGCCAGCGTGAGCGAACTCACCGCTAAAGCAGTTGAGGCCCAAGCCAAATTGCAGGCTTACGAAGCTAAGCTTGGCCTAGACCCAGAGAAAGAAAAAATACTACTGGTTGCCGTTGCTAAAACCAATGCAACCATACGCAAGTTAGAAAAAACCTTAGCTACGGCAGAAGACGCTCAAGCGCTTGAAGAGGAAATCACTCAAGCCAAGGCCGCTCATCAAATAGCCGCCCAAGCCTTAGCAGATCACCAGGTAACCCCCACTGCAAAGCCCGCATCGGCGCAGGAGTCATAACCATGGCCTTAGTTAATTTATCGTCTCCCCATCACCACAACTTGAGTAAAACCTCGCGTTTAATGATGTGGGTTTTACTGGCCACTCTTCCGGGTTTAGCTGCACAGAGTTACTTTTATGGTTATGGCACTTTAATCAACTTAATATGGGCCAGTGGCCTTGCCCTTGGCTTTGAAGCCTTAGTACTCGGTTTGCGAAACCGCCCTATTGTTCCGTACCTGACCGATGGCAGCGCTTTAGTGACAGCCTTTTTGTTAGCTTTGGCGTTACCTCCATTTAGTCCTTGGTGGCTTACTTTAGTAGCCGTATTGTTCTCTATCGTATTTGCTAAACACCTTTATGGAGGTTTGGGAAACAACCCGTTTAACCCTGCCATGGTAGGTTATGCTTTGTGCTTAATTGCATTCCCCGTTTCTATGACCCAGTGGGCTGGCACAGAAGCTACATTAACCTTTGGCCAACAGTGGCATTGGTTTTGGCTAGAGTCGGTTACCGGTGGTATCGATGCGTGGACCAGAGCCACTCCTTTGGATTTAATGCGCCACACCAAAGGCCTTACATTAAACGAACTGGCTATCAGTAATCCGCAATTAGGTTTAGGTCTAACAGCAAGTATGTGGGTAAACCTAGCTTATCTTTTAGGCGGCCTAGTATTGCTAGCTAAACGAGTATTTACCTGGCATGCCCCTGTAGCCATGTTAGCTAGCTTAGGGTTTTGTGCAGGACTCTTTCACATGGGTGAGCCAGATCTTTACCCTAGCGCCTCACAACACTTATTGACCGGCGCAACCATGTTAGCGGCCTTCTTTATCGTCACAGACCCTGTCACTAGTGCTACCAGTCGTAAAGGAAAGTTGGTGTTCGGTGCAGGAGTTGGCCTTTTGGTATATATCATTCGTAGCTATGGTAATTATCCCGACGCCTTCGCTTTTGCTATACTATTGATGAATTTATCAGCGCCTTTGATAGACACTTACACTCAACCAAAAGCCTATGGCCACAAGCCCTCAAGAGCTCCTTCTCAAGGTGACAAACAATGAGTTTAGAAGCCCCCACTAGCTTAACCGCCTCCATTCGTACCGGTGCTATTAGCTTAGGTGTCTTCGCTGTTCTTACCGCAGCAGCAATTAGCCTTACGTACGTTGCCGGTAGCGAAAGCATTGCTGCAAATAAAGCAGCGGCTAAGGCTCGTGCGCTGGGGGAGGTTATGCCCCCACATTTGTATGATCAAAGCTTATTATCGGCGCCTCAAAATCTAGTGGATTACGGCCAACTCAACGTTAGCTCAGATGCCGTTAGTTACGCTGCTGTTAAGTCTGGTAATACCCAAGCCATAGTGCTACCTGTCATCGCTAAAGATGGTTACAGTGGCGCCATCTCCTTACTAGTAGGTATAGATCAACATGGACTTATCCAAGGCGTACGTGCCATTGAACATAGGGAAACACCTGGCTTAGGTGACAAACTAGAGCGTAAAAAATCGGCGTGGGTAGACAGCTTCAACGGGCGGTCTCTCGCCAACACACCCACCGATGACTGGGCTGTCACTAAAGACGGCGGTGTATTTGACGCCTTTACCGGTGCAACCATTACCCCTAGAGCAGTAGTTAACGCTGTACATCAAGGCCTGCTGTACCATCAGCGACACCATAGCGCCCTTTATTCTGTTGCGCAGGAGCAATAATATGTCTACAGAGCAAACAAAACTAATGATGAACGGGCTTTGGAACAACAACCCTGCCCTAGTACAATTATTAGGCCTGTGCCCATTGCTAGCAGTGACCGGAAGCGTTGTGAATGCTCTAGGTTTAGGCTTTGCCACGCTATTGGTTTTAGTTGGCTCCAACTTGTTGGTATCGTTAATTCGTAATCGTGTGGCGGACGACATTCGCTTACCAGTGTTTGTGATGATTATTGCAGCTTTGGTAACCATTGCAGAACTCACCATGCAGGCCTTAACTTATGAGCTGTATCAGATATTAGGTATTTTTATTCCTCTGATCGTTACCAACTGTGCGATCTTAGGTCGAGCAGACGCCTATGCTCGAAAAAACCCTCCACTGTTAGCAGTGTTGGATGGCTTAAGCATGGGTTTGGGGTTTGCTGTCGTACTGGTACTTCTTGGTGCTATGCGTGAATTTTTGGGACAAGGGACCTTGTTTGCAGACATGCATTTATTACTTGGACCCATGGCACAAAATTGGACCTTAGTGATTATTGATGACTACAGAGGCTTCCTGTTTGCAGTGCTTCCACCAGGTGCCTTTGTTGGTATGGGGTTAATCATTGCAGCTAAAAACACCTTTGATCACTATCAAAAAATGCAAAAACTTCAAGCTCAGCCTCTTGCTGAAGCAGGAAGTAAACGTGTACGGGTAACGGGTACCATCGCTTAAAATATAAAACTAGCAGACCCAACAATGAACAAAGCTAAACGTGAAGAAATTTTTGCTAGACTAAAAGCAGATAATCCTCATCCGGAGACTGAGCTAAACTTTAGTAATCATTATGAACTTTTGGTGGCTGTAGCCCTTTCTGCCCAAGCGACAGATGTGAGCGTCAATAAAGCCACCCATCATTTATTTAAAGTGGCCAATACCCCTCAAGCCATGCTCGACCTTGGTTTAGAAGGGTTAAAACAGCACATTAAAACCATTGGCCTTTACAACAGCAAAGCTAATCATGTCATTCAAGCCGCCAATTTGCTGGTGTCACTGCATAATGGCGTGGTACCCAACTCTAGAGAAGCCCTAGAAGCCTTACCTGGAGTTGGTAGAAAAACAGCCAACGTGGTACTTAATACTGCCTTTAGGCAAATTGCTATGGC
>Ga0308019_10002138_pt1 | contig 11477 bp, 6 predicted proteins | sample Neamet284_FD_203135 | JGI IMG/M metagenome (GOLD analysis project Ga0308019, IMG submission 203135) | Marine microbial communities from water near the shore, Antarctic Ocean - #284 | ecosystem: Environmental > Aquatic > Marine > Unclassified | place: Southern Ocean | collected 2014-10-01
TACAATACATAAGAATGCAGTGTTATTAAACAGTGGAGAGAAAAATATTAAATATTATGAATGCTCCTCTGAGGTTCCTCTTCAAATTGAAGCTGTAGGAAAAAACACATTGAAAGTAATGAGTAGATTAGAATTCTCAGAGTCTATGGGACAACAAGAATCATACAGACTAAAAGTAAAAGAAGGTAAAAAAGTTATTGGAACATACTATTTTAATACAGAAAGGTCTTCGGCCTCTCAAATAGTTGATAGAGCGAGTATGGTTCCAGGTAAATGGCGTTCATGTGAAATTTCAGTAGAAAAAGGGAAACATCGTTATTCCATTGAAGTTGCAGATAAGGAAAAGACAGTACTTACACGTTTTATTTTATATTGATGAAACTTTTTAAAAAATATAGTAAACTACTAATGATTGGTAGTTTTTTAACCGGATCAACTCCAACTGAGTATACTTTTAGTTTTTCAACTGGATATGACAGTAATGTTATGCGTTTTTCTGATAAAGAATTTGATCAGGCGAGCTTTGTACCTGAATTAATGGGTAATACAAATACTTACGATAGTTATGTTTTAAAAATTGGTGTAAAAGCAAAAAAAACCATATTAAAACTCAAAAAAAAAGAATTAATAATAAATAGTAATTTTAATCTATCTGATTATCGTAATAATGATGATAAAAAGTACTGGTCTGGCGGAGTAGATTTAATTTATAAATGGGGCTCTTACAAAAATATCAAATATTCACTTAGACATTTAGATAGTTATTATCTAAGGCAATACCTAAACAAAGATATAAGTCCGACTCTTTATTCATCTTGTTCTTTTACAGATAGAAACCAGAGCCTATCGTTAACTTATAAAATAAAAAAAAGAGAATGGTCTGTAATCAGTTTTGGCTTTTTACAACGATATTATGATAAACCTTTTATAGAATTTGATCTAGATATTCTTTATATACGAGCAAAACAAAATTATAAAATCAAAAATTTTGGATTAATTGGATTTCAATTTGAAACTGGAAGGGCAGTCAGTAAATCAAATAAACCACCAATAAGACCTAGTAGCTTTGACAGATCATACACAACTTCAGAATATTATATACCCCTTACTATTACAAAGAATATTCCTTTACTAAATGAAATGGGATTATCTTTTAGAAATGAAATAAGAAAATACGATGCAGAGGACTTTAATGATCCTCTTCATTCCGGTCGCAGTCATAAAGACTCAAAATATGACCTATGGTTCAAAAAGAAACTTTCAGATGATTTATTAATAAAATTATCAATTAGGTATAGAAAAAGGAGCACTGACTCTTCTTATAGTTGGGTCACAAACCTTAAAAGTTTTAATCAACTACAAACATGGTTCAGTATTGAATGGAATATAGATTATGATAGATATTAAAAAGAAAATAATATTAGTGTTCATCCCCTTGTTGTTCTCAGGTTGTATGGAGCCAAACCTTGAAGATCTTTGGTCATATAAGGTACATGACGTTTTACAGACAAATGGCTTTGCAAGAGATATATCAATTAGTAATGATACCGTTTTTATAGCTGCAGGGCAGTCTGGAGTACAGGTTTGGAATCTGACTGAAAAAACGATGATCAATAGTTTCTTTGGTTATACGGAAGGAGGAACTTTTTTAGAATTTGAAGACCTCTCTTTAATTCAATATGATTTAAAAAATGATTTACTTTTTATATCGGAATCTAACGAAGATGTAATGATCTTTAATTATGATGATGCAGATAGTATAAGATATAGAAATACAATTATGAGTGCTCGTACAAAAGAATTTATATCTTTTTCTGGGAATTCAGATCAGTTTATAATGTACACTGCAGACAATGATGATGGCCTTAAATGGTCAGAATATAACCTTGATACAACCTATTTATTTGGTATTGAGTTTATAGAGTGGACTCCTTTTGGGGGGTCAGAAATATATACCCCTGGAAAACCCCTTGGAATAGATTCTGATGGTACTTCCAGTATTGCAATGGCAGTTGATCAGTTGGGAGTTGAATTATTTTCAATAGACTCTTTAGGTTCGGAACCTGTACTTATTGGTCGAGTGGACACTGAAGGAAATGCTATTAAAGTTTCTATATTAGATCATGGTGTTTTTGTGGCTTGTGATAATGCTGGTGCTACTTACATACCAAACGAAAGTTTTTCTTCAAATGGATTATCTTATAATTTTGCTCAAGATTTAACGGTAAACCACATATCAGCTGATAGTACGAAAGCTATTTTATCATTAGGATCTAAAGGAATTGCTGTTTATGATATTTCAGATCCAACCAACCCAATCGAAAAAGGTATCTTCCCGATTGGCTATACATATAAAACAATGATTTGGGAGCAGAATATTCTTGTCTGTTCAAGAGAAGGATTACAAATTATTCAAATTCTAGAATAAATTTTAAAAAATTAAACTTTTTAAAGGAATCAGAAATGAAAAAGTTCTTAGTTTTATTTAGCTTTTTACAGATTTTACGTGCAACCAGTTTTGATACTGAGGATGGTGCACCTATCAGGCAAGGTGTTCATATTGAGTGGTATAGAACCTTAGCTCCAGGAAATGAAGGTGAAGCTATTTTTGTATGGTCAGATACTCGTTTTGGAATGAGAAATATCTTTGCTCATAAAATTAATCAAAACGGAGACTTGCTCTGGGGTAATCAAGGAGCAACGGTTACAAATCTTCCGGGACGACAAGAAGATCCAGTTTCAATAACAGATGGTTCCGGAGGAGCATATGTTGCTTGGGTGGATTATAGGTTTGATGCTCAAGGTGACATTTTTATTCAACATATAAATTCTGATGGTGAAATTTTAATGGATTCGAATGGCTTAGCCCTTTCAGATGTAGAAGGAAAGCAAATAACTATCAGCATGTGCACAGATAGTCTCGGTGGTGTATTTGTAACATGGCAAGATAAAAGAACTGGTGTAGATGAGGATATCTATGGTACCCATGTTACTTCAGAACACGTAATTCTAGCACCTGGATCAGGTATTCCAATCGTGGTTGAAGGTGGTAACCAAAATGCCAAAACTATTGAGTATGCGGGAAATAATGAAGCTTTTATTGCATGGGCTGATTTTCGCCAAGGTGCAAACGCAGATATCTATGGACAAAGGTTTAATATGAATATGGAAATGCAGTTTGAAGAAAATGGATTTCAAATTGCAGCAACGGAAGATCAAGAGCTAAAACCGAGAGCCACATTTGTGAATAATTCTATATCCTTTGTTTGCTGGAAAAAGGGTGATGAAAATTCAAAAATTTTATATCAGTTTATAAACCCAGATGGTCTTGTTTTTGAGACTCCTAAAACAATATCATCAAATGAAGCTATCCAAACTTCTCCAAGAGTAAAAAGAAGTTCTGCTGGTGATATCTTTGTTAATTGGAAAGATCTTAGAGATGATCCAATCAATGGAGATCAATATTTTCAAAAAATTAATGTGAGTGGAGACCAAGAATGGAATGATGGTGTAAGAATTGACCCTTCTGAGAATTCAGATTTTAGTGCCAGATTTTCATCCGATTCTAATGGTGGTGTTAACGTTGTTTGGGAAAGAGGAACCTTTCCAGAAATTGATATAATGTACCAAAATATTAATTCTGAAGGTATCCCATACCATACAAATCCAATATTCATTTCAAACCAAGAGGGGTACCAATATGCTCCAATAATCAGTGGAAATAATTTAAATGGACTTTTTATTATTTATGGTGATCAAGGGAGAGGAAGTATTGACCTTAAAGTTCAAAAAATAAATTCTGATTTTAATGCTGAATGGGACAATCAAGGTTTAACTGTAATGGGTGGTTTAGGCGGAGATATAAACTATACAACAACCTTCCGAGTTGACGATAATGATTTTTTCTTGATTTGGGAAGATAATAGAGCTTCAAAAAAGATATACGGTAATAGAATTATTAATTCAGAGGTTACCTTTGAAAATGGAAAGCAATTAACCTTTGGTGATAATTCATCATCTGAGACAGACTTCTCAACACCATATTACATTAAATCAGGAAGTGCAATCTATTCAGCAACATTTGATGGTTTATCATCTCCAAAATTTTTAAGAATTAATAAGATGGATGAAGAATTGAATAATGTTTGGGATTCATCAGGAGTTTCCTTATCCGCAGTTTTTGATATGCGAAGTGTGTTTCTAACTGAAACTGAAAATGGTGTAGGATGTTTTTGGTCTGAAAGCCGAGGATTTAACTATGATATCTATTATCAAAAATTAGATGCTGACGGAAATATTTTACTGGAAGATCAGGGCGTAGAATTAGTGGATTCTAATGGTGATGATTATATAAGTACTGTAATAGCAGCACCTGATAATAAGTTTATGATATTTTGGTTAGAAGATGCTTGGCCAGCAGCTAGTTTAAAGTTCACAAAAATTAATACAGATGGTAGTACTGAGATTGGTTGGAATCCAAATGGAAACGAACTTAGTAGTACTCAATTTGATTCAAGAAATTTAGAAGTGAAAGTTATCAGCGAAGAAATTGGTATGTTAGCTGTTTGGACACAAAATGGAAACTTTTCGGATATATATGCTCAAGTTATTGATTGGGATGGGAATGTTCTTTTTGATCAAGGTGGAGTAGTCATAACAGATGCAGATAATGATCAAGGAAATATCTCATTTCAAATAAATGAGGAAGGTACCCACTCTTTTATCGCATGGGATGATTATAGAAATGGAGTAGATTTTGAAATATTTGCTAATATTTTAGATCTTCAAAATGGAACATTGGAAAATCAATCAATTCAATTTTCTAATGATACAACAGATCAGTATAATCCAATTGTTGAAAATATTAAAGATAATGAATTTTTAATAATATGGGAAGATGGAAGAGGATATTACAATACAAATCCTTTACTCATCAATGGAGTTGATTTATATGGTAGTGGTTATAAAATAGGTTCTGGTATGACTACGGAACAAAATGGGATACCTATTTGCATAGCCTATCACAAACAACAAAATGTAAATATCACAGCCCATCAAGGAGAGGAGTATTTTCTAGATTGGATTGACTACAGAAGTTCTGGTAAAGAAGATTTGGCTAACTTTTATGGTCGGACCATAATGAAAGCCGAATTATTAAAAAATGAAATTGAATGTATTGATTGTGATTTGCCAAAAACTTTTTCCTTAACAAGTGCATATCCGAACCCATTTAATGGAGTTATCTCATTTGACTACTATATCCCAGAAAAAGAAAGTATTGAATTTAGTATTTATGATCTAAATGGTAGAGAGATTGTAAATAAACTGATATTACCTGGATTTGGAGGTACACATCGAATCTCATGGGATGGAAATAATAAAGACGGTAATTTAGTTTCGAGTGGTTTATACCTATATTATTTCAAATCAAATACTTCTATTGCAAGAGGTAAAGTAACTTACTTAAAGTAAATTATGAATAGATTTTTTTCTTTTTTACTCTTTTCTTTATTGATTGGACAAGGAATTGATGGGCGTTATCATTCAACACAAGAAATAAATGCATTTCTTGATTCTTTAGATAATTTAGAAGAATTAAATGGGTGGGTTAAAATTGATACTATCGGTTTTTCCACTCAAGAAAATTTACCAATACTTGCAATTAAAATTTCTGATAATGCCGATCTTAAAGAAGACGAACCTAGAGTATTATTTGTTGGTCAAGTACACGCAGAAGAAGTTCTTGGAGTAGAGATTGTTATAGATCTTATAAAAGATTTATTATTTCCTAACCCCAATATTATTTCTCATATGAATATACTTAAACAGTATTTAGACATATGGATAATACCAACCTTGAACCCTGAAGGTCTTAATGTTGTTCACGAAGGTTTAGATCTTAGTTATCGTAAAAATAAAAGAGACCTTTCACCTTCTGGACCTATTCCGAATAATATTTTTGATTTTGATCCATCAATAGGAAATGATATTGATGGTGTTGATTTGAATAGAAATTTTAGTTTTAACTGGGCATTTGGTGATACTTTTTTAGAACCAGATAATTCAGATTATGCTTCGCATTATGATTACTATAAAGGAGAAGAACCGTTTTCTGAAACTGAGGCTATTGCACTTAGAGATTTAGCTCTTGAAAATGATTTTGTCTTTTCCATTGTCTGGCATAGTTCTAGATCTGGAAATTTATCAGAAAAAGTATTTACATCATGGAAATGGGAGGATGTTAAAGAATCTCCAGATCTAGATATCATGAAATCAATTGCTGATCATTTTTCAGGATTAATACCAACTGAAGATGGAACAAGTACCTACTTACCAGTTTTTAGCGGATCAAGAAATGGAAAACTACATGATTGGTTTTATAAAACTACTGGGTGTTTTCAATATTTAGTTGAATGTGGAACAGCTAACTTGCAACCAGATAGCCTTCTAATTGAAAACACAATTTCACGCTCCAAACCGGCAATGATTTATTTAATGGATCGTACTATCGGTTATAATGCTAATGCTTCACAAATAACAGGTATAGTGTACGATAATAACACAGGCCAACCTATTGAAAGGGCCATTGTAGAAATTCTTGAACATTCTGGTTCTATTCTTGATCCTAGAAAAACAAATGAGTTTGGACGATATAGAAGAATTTTAGATGTAGGAACATACACGATCATTATTAAAGCTAAAGGGTATTTAGATAAGCAAGTCTCTGTTGTAGCGAATAACAGTAGTATTACGAATAATGATGTCTATTTAGACCAAGCGCCCATTTATGACCTCGCGTTGACACTTGCAGGGGAATCCTCTGATATCTTTACAGATTTAGAAGGAGTTTTAAGAACAGAATTTGGTATTACTCCTATTCAGTTAAGTTTAGGGGTAAATACATTTTCTCTTCCGGCTAATGATTATCAAATTATTTTACCAATGATTGATGGCTTCATCCCATGGGAGAAAAAATTGGTTCTAGATAATAATTACAGCTTAGATGTACCTTTTTTTGAATCAGAGAATCTCATGGAACCGAATCCTTGGTTATGGGAAACTGAAATAGGGAATTGGGTCGAGGTTAATGGAATTTTAAAGACTCAAGAAAGCTTATTATACTTAAATATTGATTCCTTAAATCAAACTCAAAAAATTGAAACACCTCTGATAAGTATTATGGATAAGAATAGAATTGTTTTAGAAATTGAACATAAATATGAAACTGAATGGGATCATGACTTTATAATTATTTCGATGTTGGATAATAATGATAATATTCTTTTTGAAACTTCATTTTCAGGAACCACTGAAGATAAAGTTATTAAAGATTATTTTACAATGACCTCTGACTCTTCATTCACAAGTGTTAAAGTGAGGCTTGGATTTCAGGTGGATGGAAGTGTTAACTATCGCGGTTGGTCAATTAATAATCTAAACATATTTGCCGTTAATGATGAATTCCTAGACATTACGAATCAAAGTCAAAATAAAATGCCTGTTATTCCAATGGAGATAAATAACATCTATCCAAATCCATCAAATGGAAAAATTCAAATAAATCTAGCTAAATACCCCGGTGGATCATCTAAGATGAAAGTCTTTAATATTCTTGGGCAAGAAATATATTCAGGAACCTTAAATATGTTACCTGGAGATAAAATTTTCAGTTTAAATTTAAATAATTTGAATGGAATACCTACTGGTTCAGGTATGCTGTTTATTCAAATAGAAACAGATAAAATGCAGGCAATCAAAAAATGCGTAATTATAAACAATTAATTTTAATTTCTTTTTCAGTACTATTACTTAAAGCCGATGCGAATTCATTTAGAGGTAAGAGCCTAGATCAAGTTCTTGGTCAAAAAATACCCATCTCTTTTCTAAATATGGTCTCTAATAATTACGAGATATTACCATCGCAAATTAACCCTCAGAGAGGAAGCTATCTTATAGTGGCTCCTGATGGAGTTATTAATTATCTGAACGATTTTGTTTCATTCAAAAAATCTCAAGGTTTCAATGTATACCTTTCAGCATTATCTGAATCAGGTGGTACCGCAGAAGGTATAAAAGAAACTATTGAAACAACTTTAAATCAAGACCCAATGCTTGAATACGTCCTTCTTATTGGTGATGTAGATGGATTTTCTGAAATGCCATCATTCTATTACGGTCCTGAAAATGATGTAACAGATCAAAAATATTCACATATTTACGGTAATGATAATATTCCTGATATCTTTATAGGCCGGTTGTCGATTGATTCACTATCTGATCTAGCTGTCATAATGTCTAAAACAATTAATTATGCACGAGATCCACTCGCCTATAACGCTGATTGGTTAAGCAGGGGAATTGTTGTTGCTGGTAACTATTCTAATACTTATCCTATTCCGGTTACACCTAAATGGACATCCTATTGGTTAAGAGATGAATTAATTGATTATGGATATAGCCAAGTTGATACCGTATTTTATCCTCCAATACAGCAAGGAGCTTCTTATATTATTCCTTTAATTAATAATGGTGCTGGAATTGTTAATTATAGAGGTTGGGGAGATGCAAATGGATGGCATTATCCAGAATTTCATGTTGAAGATGTTAATGAACTTAATAATGGATGGTTGACACCTGTATTTATGAGCTATGTTTGTAATTCTAATGACTTCGCAAATAATGTAGACCCTTGTTTGGCTGAAGCAATTATTAGAGGAGGTACTCCAACTGTTCCAAAAGGAGGTGTTGCTTTTGTTGGCCCATCAGATTTGCACACAAGTACAAAATATAATAATGTAATAAATGCTTATATGTATGATGCAATGTTAAATCATAATATTGTCGAACTTGGTCCTGCGATGCAAGCGGGACAGTCAGGTCTCATTAAAGAGTTCCCAGCGCAGTCTGGACCTGGTGAAGCTCAAGAGTTTTATGCACATGTTTATAATATTTTAGGAGATCCATCACTCCAAGTATATTTGGGTACTCCCAAAATATTCACAATTAATATAAATAATGTTTCTAATTCTGATGGCTTTTTAGATTTACTTATTTTAGATCCAAATGCAATTCCAGTGAAAAATGCAATAATAAGTATCATGAATGACGACGAAATTTTAGCCAAGGGTACAACCGATATTAACGGGAAATTTATAACTACAATGAGTTTAAGTGGAATTGATAATCTTGACATATATGCAAATAAAGCATCTTTTATTCAGGGGCACAAAAATATATCAGTTCAAAATCAAGAAAGTAACTTTAGCTTATTTAATCTCAATATTACAATAGGTAATAATTCTCAAAAACCATCTCTAGGGTCATTAATTACTGTGAATTTTGATTTAAAGAATCTATCAACTACTACCAGTACTGATGCATTCGACGGATATATTATATTCTCCGGTATCTCCTTACCTCAACAATTACCAATATCAGTTCCAAGTCTAGGTCCAGAAGAAATATTGACTATCTCAGATTTATCATTCACAGCTTATAAAACGAGCATAGGCAATTCAATAACAGGTTCTTTGACAAATGATGATTCTGAGGTTGCAACTTTTGTTATTGACTATGAAATGCCTATTTTTGCTTTATCATTTGAAAATAATCCAGAACCAGGATCTTCTTTTTCACCAAATCTACTTTTAAATAATTATTCAGAGACAGAATATGATTCTATTCTCATTAAAATGACTCCTTTATCCGAGGGGCTTAATATTTCCTCATCTGAGAGTGAATATCTATTGGATATATTGCCCTTTGAAACATCACTTCATTCTACAAATTATAACATTGAATTATTAGATGTTGCCTATGGAAGTCAAATTACTTTTCTCATTGAGTTTATGAAAGACAGTATAACGATTTATTCCCAAGAGGTTCCTTTGGAGATAAAGCCAATATCTACAAATTATCCAGTTGCACCTAATAATTTTGGATACTGGGCATATGATAATACCGATGAGGGATTTTTACATAAGCCAACTTTTAATTGGGTTGAGCTAGATCCAAATTATAATGGTATTAATGGTACGCATTACCAATTAGATGATGATGATCATGTTAACTTAGAATTACCCTTCACTTTTAAATATCATGGAAGAGACTATAATAATATTACGGTTAACTCCAATGGTTGGGCTTCATTTGAAAATTGTGATATTAATTATTTTTGGAATATGTCAATTCCTATGTATATGGGACCAAAAGCCCTATTAGCTCCTTTTTCTGATGATTTAGAAACCTTAGATACAAACGATGATGGTGAGAATGATATTTGGATTAACGTTTACACTTGGTATGATGAAGATGCTGGACGATTTATTATTGAATGGTCAAGAGCATTAAATGGTTATGATGAAGTAACAGAAGAGACATTTGAAATTATTCTTTACACTCAAAATGCAATGCCAACTGAAAGTGAAAATGGTGTGATTGATTTTCAATATCTAGAAATAGAAGATGTAGATGTAACAAAAAATTATTCTACTGTTGGAATTGAGTCGCCTGAAAAAAATTATGGCCTTCAATATGCTTTTAATAATGTTTATTCACCAGGAGCAGCTGTATTAGCAGATGAAAGAGCCATTAGGTTTACAACAAATGCTCCCACAAATTATGTTGCCCCCCTTTCCATTGAAAACCAATTAGAACCGGACAGCTTCTCTTTAAGTCCATCATATCCAAATCCATTTAATCCATCAACTAATTTAAATTTGACAGTACCTTTAACTGTAACAGGGAAGGTGTTTATTATTGATTTATTAGGTAGAGAGGTAGCAGTTTTACATAATGGAATATTACTTGCAGGAGATTATAAGTTCTCTTGGCATGGGAAAAATAAAATGGGAAATTCAATTTCAACAGGTACTTATTTTGCTGTAGCAAAAATTGGTCAAAAAACAAAAATCCAAAAATTATTATTACTTAAATAATGAAAAAAAATATAAAAATATATTCAACCTCTTGGTGTGGTCCTTGTAAGAACTCTAAACGTCTTTTAGTAGAACGAGGATTAGATTTTATAGAAATTGACATTGAAGAGAAAGATCTTTCTAGGGAAGATCTTTATGAAATAACCGGAGGGAAGACAGTACCTCAAATAATAATAGATGATATTCCTATAGGAGGATATAATGATTTACTTGAACTTGATAGACAGGGAAAGTTAAAAGGTTGATAAAGAAAATAGCTTTAAAATTTAGGGTTCTTGTAATTACAGGAACCCTTTTTTTATTTTTAGACTGTGCAGGGAAAGTAAGACCATGGGAAATTAAAGATAGATATTCATTAGATGTAAAAATTTTAGAAACAAGCCAATGGTCAAAAAAAGCAAATCGAGATGCTGTTGGTCTAGAAAAAATAATGCGAAACCAATTGAAATATTATATTGATAATGACATGAGAATCTACAATAGACTAAACCTTCATTATGACTTTATAAAAAAATCTGTTAATAAAATTGATACAATACT
>Ga0308019_10002144_pt1 | contig 11458 bp, 9 predicted proteins | sample Neamet284_FD_203135 | JGI IMG/M metagenome (GOLD analysis project Ga0308019, IMG submission 203135) | Marine microbial communities from water near the shore, Antarctic Ocean - #284 | ecosystem: Environmental > Aquatic > Marine > Unclassified | place: Southern Ocean | collected 2014-10-01
ATCTGTGTCACCGTCATTGTCGATATCTTTATCTTTACGGTCATCAAACTTCTTCTTGACTGCTTTAGGTTGAACTGCGTCCAGACCTTCTCCGTCATCTGACTTATCATTCTTATTAGTCTCAGACATTTCTTTATCATGTTTCGCCTTGAGCATTTCCTTTTCTTTGTCGCTTTTCTTATGTCCCTCATGAGTTTCAGAACGAGTAACCTTGAGTTCGTTAATCGAAATACCCTTCTCAATACCATGTTCAAACATTACATCATACCATGCGATATTTCCTTCGTCATCAGGATCAGCGTGCATAGTAGTAACAGTATTTCCTTCACCCCACTCCTCATGTACTACATTCTTTGCACATAGATGTTGACTATTTGCTTTATTAGGAGAATCTTCTAGACCCTCTGTTGCAACAACTTCTTCCTTGTATCCTGCCATAAGAGTTTTAACTGTTTTAATGTCCAGTTTCATTTCTTTAGCAATCTGTTCTGGACTTTTCTTATCCTTAATCATTTGGTGTAACTGAGACATTTTACCTTCGTTAACTGATTCTTCTACTTGTTGACCAGGCGTAATTTCTTGTGTATGTTGACGATAACGATCTGTGCCCACCTCAAAAGATTGTTCTCCAGACATATTATTTTCTGCAGCGTTTTTCCAAACTCCTAGAATTGAATCTTCTATGGAGCCAGGTTTACTCTCTCCCATATAAAACTTCTTAACCATTTTTTCTCTCCATAAGTTTATTGTCAATTCTAGTAAGAATTGATTCTTTTACTGGTTTGTTTTCTTCTTTAATTGCCTTCAACAAATCCTTATAAGATTTTGCAATCTTGTTTTGGAATTCTTGTTTTTCTGCTGGTCTACGTAAAGAGTTATACTTTGATGCAACTGCTTGTGCAATTTTTGGATCAACCATAACTTTTTTCTTATCACCAAATTCAACACCCTTAGATGCTCGATTTGCAGCCTTTCTTAATTGCATCATAATATTCTTAGATGCCGCTTTTACGTCATCATCAGATGCATCATTATCATCGTCTGCACTATCACGTTTTCTACTTAAATCCTTATCTCTACTCATAGACCGTTTTGCATCTGCTCGTGGTGAGGCCTCTGTCTGTTGACGTTCCTCTTCCTCATCAGCATGTGGGTGATCGTGATCAGTTCCATTATTATGTTCATTAACGGCAACCTTAAACGTAAAGTTCTTTGGTAGTCCCTTCTTCAAGTCTTTAAGCATCTGATTACGGCGATTCAAATTACCATCCGTATCAATCTGTAGGGAATTACCTTCTTGATTAAAATCTTTATATGGAGGATTTCCACCAGCCCAAATCTCATTGTTGACTATATCATATGCCTTTTCAGCAGTTTGTTTGTCCTTAAAGTCTAGTTCCATATAACCTTCATCAAGTTCAACTTCTTCTTTAACATAACCACCAGTTTTAGGATTTTTATCACCATCCCTGATAATTCTATCTATTTCTTTTGCGAATGAAGCAGTTGCACCGTTTGGAGCAAGAATTGCCTGATCAATCACAAACCCTTCTTTTTTCTTTGCATTTACATTTTTTGTGTTTGCAACAACACTCACTGACAAGTTTTTATTGTCCTTCTTTCTCATTACAATAACGTGTGCAGTCATTCCACGAGCTTCATCAAGGTCAACTTCTTCTTTGATATTCAGACGTTTCATTGCTGATTTAATCATAGGAACCATATCTGTTCCTGTTTTTGCATCAAACATCTCATCAGTTAATTCATCATCACCAATATGTTTCATCACAAACTTTACCATTAAATCACCTTTTGGAATTGGTTTCTGCATCTTCTTTTTTAGTGCGTTCATATTCTTTGAGATATGCCAAGAACCTTCATCAAGGTCAACTTCTCCTTCAAACTCTTCATTGTATGATGCATTTGTCATTTTAGTCTTAGACAAAGCAAACTTTTGCAGTTTCATAATGTCTGATTTTTTACCACTAAGCATACCATCAATCATCTTCTTATTTTTATCGTTAACTGCATTATATACTGCCATAATTGCAGAAGCAGTAACTTTATCCATTTTTAAGTTACCATCTTTCATCTTCAATGTCTGCATAGAACCACCAGCAGCCTTTTTCATTTTTGCCATATTGTTTTCTTCAATATACACCTCTCGAAGTGCTTGTCCCATAGTTTTTGTATATGCAGTCATTTTAAATTCCTTTTCTTCTTCTATTTATAAAAATAATAAGACTACCACGCCTTACAAGACCAATATCTTGCCATCCACTTAGGGCCGGGGTTCTCACAGTTATGTCTTGCACGAAAACTTTTCCTACGTGCTGGATCAGATTTCTTAATTGTCATATTAGGATCGCCAAAATTAACCTTTACTACGTTTCCCTTTTCATTTTTTACATAAACTTTAGACTTTTTAACATCACCAGAGGATGGTTTGTTCAAAGTAACCTTACGTCCTTGATATTCAGAAACTTCTTCAATTTCTCCCCATTCATTGAGTTCACTTTCTTCACCAAGGTCAACTCCTTCTGGCACACAATTAGGAACTTCTTTACCACCCTTTTTCTTCATACCAACTTGTTTATATCCTGTCCAACATGCTTCGGTAATAGGATCAAAAAAATCTTCTTCTATTTCCTCACTCTTCCCTCCCGCTTGTTTTGCTAAATCTTTATCTGCACCACCCCAAGTTCCACTTCCTTTTGTTATAAAGGAGTTAACTCTCGCCATTGCCCATTGTGGTGCAGTAGTGCCTGGTCTATGACCACCCTTATATGCAGCAAGTCCACGATCATATACTTTTTTTAGGATTCCTACAGAAATACCAGACTTTTCTGATTTGTTCTTTAATCCTTTATTTTCTTTCAAATATACTTCTTTAAAATTTTTCATGTCTTCTCCAAACATTTTTTTAAATTTCTTAGTATGAACAGAAGGTTTTGTTTCTGCATCTGCATCGCCAGGCGCAGGGCCAGTTTTATTTTTCTTAAAGTGTGCATCTCTTTTATCTTTAGTAGACTTAGATAATCCTTTATGATACTTTGCAGGCTGTGCTCCATCTTTATCTTTGATATCTGAGTCTTGTTTCACTTCTTGTAATACAGAAACAAAATCTTTAAATGACATATGTTCAGTTTGATACTCTGCTTTTAACTCTTTGGGTAATACACCTTTATCAACAAGTTTATTGATATATCTAACAAATTCTCTTGGAGAAATCTCTGTAGTTTGACGAGCAACATCAGCTGCAGCCATATTTGGTTTATCCTTATATTTTGGTTCCATTGCTCTCTTTGCATATGATTTTATAAGTTTTTCCATTCCCCTTGGATGTGACACTGTAGTTAACTTTTTCAACCAAGGAAGTATATCAGACATAGATTCATCACGCAATCGTGGTTCTCTGCGATTCTTAGATGGGTCTTCATTGCGTAGATTAGCAGGATCATTATTCATAGGATCATTATCAGCGTGTCCTACATCCATACCAATCTTAGTCTTATCACCCATTACCCTACGTGCCTTATTCCTAGAGGATCGTCTTGCAATCTGTTCTGGTGTTCCTTGGTAGTTTGCATATTCCTTGGCGTAGTTGCGTTCATCAAGTTCAACGTTTTCGATGATCTTATAACCCTTCTTCTCAAACTTACCAATCTCATCAGCAGGAACATTCATTATCGACATCATGCCAGATTTCTTCATACGAACAAACGTCTGTCCTTTTTTGTCTGTAAAGATAGGAGATTTACCAGCAGCAACACGTGACTTATCAAACTTCATCAACCTATCTAATGCAGACGCTTCATTCAATTCGATCTCATGTATCCAACACTTGTGTACCTTACCATCGTCATCTGCAAATGAAACATAGTTAGTACCTTTACGTACAATACTACCAGTTATACCTTTTGCCTCAATTATATCACCAGCGTTCCAAATCTTTCCTGTAAGATATAAGTCCCTGAGATATTCTATATCATTCATATCTCCCATTTCACGTTCTTCTCGCATACCCATACCCTTGCGAACATCACGATACAACTCTTTACGTTGTGCAAAACTAGATGGTACACCCATCTCAAATGATTGAAAGTCTCCATCTGCGGCCGCTTGTCTCATCTTAGATGCAGACATTCCTGTTACACCTTCAGCATCAGGGTCACGAGCACCAGCAGATACAACTTCTATATTATCGAAACCATAGTATCCGTGTCTCTTTCCTTTAACACCGTTATATTCGTTTAATATTCTATCAAACTCTGCAACACGATCAGAACCGACAACCATAACAATTGATGTATGTCCCTTTTCGTGTAGTTCTACTGCAACTTCGATTGCAGTTCTAGGTTTACCTGTAGTGATATTCTTGGAATACTTCTTGAACATCTTACGCATGTACGCAATTTTCTTCGCATATGGTAAAGGATTCTTCTTAGGATCGTTGGACTGTGATGCATAGACATACATCTTAGAACCAGTATTTTTACTTTGTTGTTTTGCACACGCATCAATTAGTTTTTCATGTCCAGTGGTGGGGGGATTAAAACGACCAAAAGTAAATACTGCTGTATCACCAGCTTTCTCCATTAGTTCTTTAAATTTTTTCATTTATCTTTTCCATATGCAGCACGTGCAGCTTTTACTCTTTCTAATTCTGCCTTTTTAAGTTGGGGAAGCATTTTCACTGCCTTTTTTGCGATCTTTGCACCATATTTAATTTCTATTTGATTATCAACTATAACTCTCTGTGCCAAAGACATACTTGCATAATTTGGAAAAAACTTATCCCTAAAACCTTGTTTGATTTTCTTTTTTGCCCTAACCAATATTTTTGCAGTATCTTTTAACTTTAATGCAGACCTTTTCTTTTTTGCCTGAAATGCAGAAGATTTTGCAAGTTTAGACATACGCATTGATGCTTTCCTACGTTGTGCTACGTTAACTTTTCTCTCGTATAAATCTTTAAATGTTTTCATTAATACACCTTCAAGTGAACAGCAGATTCTTTTGATTCAGATTTTGCATATCTATATGCCAATCCTAAAAATTTCTGTTCTTTACCTTTAAGTTCATTAAACATTAGTGTAACCAAATACTTTGATTCCAACCAATTACTATTCTTACCTTTAAGATTCTTAGTAAATTCTTCTAGTGACATATTTTTCTCACCAGACTGTTGATATTCTTTATGAAACATTTGCATGAACTTGTCAATATCTTTTTTAATAATTCCTTCTATATCTTTTCTTCGGGGAATTGGATTTGCCCCTGCTGCCGTCATGACTTTGCCAATTGGGCCATTCGGGCCCGTATCACCACTAAGTTTACCATGTTTTGCTTTACCACCTATAATTTCTCCTTGGAAAGCAGGAAATGTTCTAAATTGAATTTGTAGTCCATTTGCTCCAAAAATATAACCATCCTTTGAGGAAAAGAAATCTCTCTTACCCAAAGATGTTTTTGTAAATTTAGGTTCTTTAAATGGTTTTCTGAAATTCTGTTGTGAAAATTTAGCACGTGAAGTCTTCTTTAGTGATATACCAATAATATCACGAGCAACATATGCTCGTAACAATAATTCATTTAGATAGGGCAACCCCACACCGCCAGTAAAATCATATTTGCTTAATTGTTGATGGTCTATTGCCCAAACGTCTGCTGGAGTCCACTTATTGATATTTCCAAAATATACATCACCAGAATTATTATAATAACCCTCCAATGCACCTACCCAATCTGATCCTCTATGCCAAGTATATTTTCTTTTATTTAACGCACGATATAATGCACGTGCCGATGCTTGTGAAGATGTTACCCAATCATCAGATAAATTTTCAATCATATCCCAAGTTGCATTTACTTCAACTTCTGAAAAAGCAACCTGTAATTCTTTCATATTAAAGTCTGTTTTTGGATTATTCCATATTGCTTTACAGTATACGCATTGTGCAGATTCCGCTGCAGTAGTTCCAGATGATCCACCCCCAGACCCCTTACCACCACCAAAATAATCTGCTTTAGTAATATCTGAAATTTTTAGTTTCTTACCTTTAGGTGTAATGAATACTGGAGTACTTCTAGGAAATGCCTTTTTTAAGTCACCACTTTCATAGGCAATTTTATATTTGTTATCAACCCATGCAATAGTGGTAGAACCGTAGTCTTCTGTTTCAACAGGTTTTTGGTTGTCAATTAAATCTTGAAGAACTTTGATATTATCACGCTTCTCCAATTGCCCTACAGACATAGTTGCCTCAGTTAAAAGACTCTGAATCCTAGTGATATGAGGAATATAGGACTCATTACGTGGCCGTAACTGCTTTACGTATCTCTGTAGTGACATTCAACATCTCCATTTATATACTATAATGTACTATTATTTATAATAACAACAAGTTAAGACGTTAAACCTTTTTTACAGTAAAGTCAATTCCCAATCTCTTCTTATCTGTCATTATTTTAGACGCATGGTGTGTGATACGTGGATCAAATACTATGAACGTACATGGTACGCATGGTATTGCCACATCTCCATGCTGGAATAGACCACCATCTTGTGACCCCCAATCACTATTGATCACACCGAATATCTTGATATAATCAGTCTCATTTATATGATCTGTGTGTGGATTGTCTAACCTGTGTCGATCTTTGAGTCCGATACCACAATATGACACATCAGGAACAAATAAGTCCTGTCTCTTGGCATACAACTGTATCAGTAGTCCCATTGCAAGTCCAGCGAGAAGAGGTTGTTTAACCTCATTCTCTATGATATCCATCTTGAGATGTTTATCAGGACTATTGTTTGGATACCTCATATGCCATGTATCAGCCTGCATTGCATGATGTTTCAGAGTATCAAGATAGAATGGTGAACACCCGTTCTCAATCACTTCCAACATCTTCGGACTCCTCTCCTTCGATTTCATAAGAACCATACTTGAACTCTTTATCTGCGGCAACATCCAACTGTTTCATGATGTCCTCAGTAAAGTAAGTATCAGGATCACTCAGTATCGCTTTACCAAAATGTTTACTTCCATCAGGTAGTTCATAACGTGTTGATACCTTCTTGAAGATATTATATTTCTCAGCAAGTTCTAGTAGACCATAGTAACGATCTAAACCCTTATCATATGTAAGTCGTACATCAACCATCTTATTTTCTATGGTCAATCGTGACTTATGGTTCTTACAATGAATGATGTTACCGATAACCTCAGTACCATCCTTCTCCTTCTTCTTGGAGAGATATATGATAGAAGATGCGGCATACTTCAATCCAGAACCTCCACCCATCTCTTTAGTAGAGAATAGACCCATACTCTCGTATGTGTGATTAGTGACAACCATAGGAACCTTTGCCCGACCTAGTTTCAGTGTGAGAACACGAAACGCAGCCTTGAGAACCTGTGCCCGTGTCATATCACGTGTTTCTTTACCATCAGTTGTGTCCTCTATTTCTTTCGTAGTGGACAACATACCTAGAGAATCAAGACATAGGAACAGAGGTTTACGATCTGATTCATCCTGTGCAAGATAGGTGTCTAATACCTGTATTGCCTGATGTCGAAACTCTTGAACTGTAGTCACAGGCCATACAGATAATCTTTCTGCATCAATACCACGTTCTACTATCATACTTTTGGTAATCGCACTCTCTGATTCAAAATATACAACATCTGCATCTGGGTCTTTATCTAAAAAGTTCTTTACGATACCCATTAGAAAGTATGTCTTACCTGTTGCAGATTCACCAGCAAGTGCAGTTATCTTATTAGACGGTAATCCACCATTCACAGACCCACTTAGTAGCGAGTTTAAAATATACGAACCAGTGTCTATGAAACTACTCACATCCCCTGCCTCTACACCATCACTAGCGAGTGCCGCATATTCGTTACCCACTTCTTTTATTACATTCTTTAAAAAATCACTCATTATATCTCCTTTAAGTTGATTTCCAACTAACAAGTTTATCATTCAATTTTTGTGTAAATTCACCTTCTACACTATCTTGAACAAATAAACAAACTTGTTTTACATCCATTTCACCTGTACATTGAGGAACACCACCATATACTGTTAGATTACTAGGTACAATAGGTTTATTATCAAAATACACATCTGAAAATGCGTCTAGTTGTGCGTACCAATCTACCCAAAATTTTGTTAATCTGGAAGTGAACTGTTCAATTCCACCTGTTACAATTCCACAATGAACCATAAGTCGTATTTCTTCTTTAGGATACTTCTTTGCAAGTTTTACGCAATCAACTTGACCCTTACTGATCATATCATATGATTTTATAATATACCTAAGTTTGCCTGGAATGTCTATGTAATTTGTACCTTCTTTCCATTCAGAGGATTTTTCTGAAGTCATTGGTAGAACTGGGCCATCTCCAGTATCATTCAAAATAACCATTGCAAGACCAGAGGCACGAGTCTTACCAATACCTACTGCATTACATTGTGGAGTAATCCTAGCTAGGATTTCGTTATAATCTGCATTAATCCATTTATTATTTACAGCCCTAACACCTTCTTCAACAATATCATAATCTTTTGCTTCTACTTCTGGTAGAGACTTAGGATTAAAAATATTACCTAATTGAGAAAGTTCATTTAGAATTTCATCTTCTGTAAATCCTTCTTTCGCACGATAAACTGCAACCAATCTATTTGAGAAGTTATATTTTTCATACCTTCCATCCCTAGTTTGACCTGTAATATAGATGTAATCTGTGCCAGGGAGTCTTTCAAAAACTGCACCAGGCGGTACACCCAAAAGAGAACCTTTATTATTTAAAGAATTGTCTAAATCCTTTGTTGCTTTTTCAGTAACACCGCCACCCTTTCTTGCTTTCTGCCATGTAACAGATGTTCCAGATGGTTGTTTTGTATCCATCTTAATCTTTGTAGCAGGAATGACTCGAAATCCAACAAACTCAACAGTTTTAAATCGTGAGTTGTCGTACTTCTCTGGATAGGCCTGTAAACTAATTAGACCTTCCATTATTTCTTGGTGTTCTTCAGTGAATGAATTTATTATTGTTTTATCTACGGATGCAGATGTATCGAATTTATAAGTTATCATAGACATATTATGTCCCTTTCGTTTTATAATAGTGTTTTACCACTTCTAATTAAGAGTTTTACCTCTTGTTACTATATATAACAATACAACATTAATAAAGATTAGTCAAGTCACTTTCAATTCTTTTCTTACATAAATTGTAATGTTCTTCGTCTATCTCACTTCCAAGATAATTCCTATTAATTTCTAATGCTGAGATTGCAGTAGTACCACTTCCTATAAATGGATCATATACTACATCATTTTCTTTTGTATGATTCTCTATCATCATTCGACAAACTAGTGAGCTCATACCAAACTTAAAACCTTCTACTATAGTTGACCTTTCATCTAGTATTACATCTACCATATGTGGGTTCTTAACTTTAAATGGCCTCTTTGCAAATGTCAGTATGTGCATATAGTTCATACGAAACATATTAACCTTAAATGATTTAACCCAAATGTTAGTCTTCTTTAGAAACCACCCATTCTTCTCAAATACATTAATTACCTTTATGTGTTTTGGATAGATTTTACCATCAGACTTTCTATCAGTTGTACATACTGTAACTAGATTATTGATAGGGTTTAATAGTGAAATCCAACTATCAAGAAAATCTTCCCACTCATTTGTCTTTGGATCAATACCTAATTCTGCATAGTCAGGTGGACTAGTAAGCACATAGTTATACTTATCCTCCCTCTTTAATGTATCTATGCAACTCTCTAGGTATATCATACAAAGAACTCATCTAATGTTGCAGTTTTTGTGTGTTTAAATATATCTCTGGTTTTGTCTTTACTGAAACACCACACGTTTTCAATAAAAACTTTATCCATAAATTTTGTCATCGCTTCTTTGTCAAAGTTACCATCTTTATCTTTAAATACAGACTTACCTTGACTGCGTTGTTGAATACGCATCCCAACTTGTCCTAGAAAGTTATCCTTTAACATACCCACAAGTTCATCGCCAGAACGGTAACGTACTTTTTTAATCTGTGGATCAAGTATATTAACCATTAATACACCATCATCACTTAATGAGTCAAAACTATTCTGTGCAACTGGAAGGTAAAATTCATCTCTCCATGCATCATACTCATTGAACTTGGCCCAAGACTGTAGTTCTTCCTTCTCTCCACCTTCATTATATCTCTCTGTCGAAAAGTAGGGTGGGGAAGTAAATGCACAGTCCACGTTTTCAATCTCATTCCAAGGTAAGTCTTCTGCACCACAGTTATACATTCTAACAGTTTTCTTACCACCAGTAAGTTTATCATAAAACGCAATCATCTCTTTATATTTTGCAAATGTATTTGGATTAGGATCACACCCTATATATGTTGTTGCATTAGAGGCAAAGAACCCTGTTAGTCTGTCACCCCATCCCATAGAAGTATCAAGTACAGTCTTTGCATCAGTCATGTCATAGATTGCCTTTGCAACCGTAGGTTTAAATTGTGTTGCGATATAAGTTCCAAGTCTAAATGCACCCAAGTAAGTTATATGATTTAACTCACAAGTGTCGTTGATACCTCTCCACATAGGGCCGAATACACCCCAAATATTATCACCCTCATTCCATCTCTGAACTGGAGATTTAAAACCGTAAGAACCACAGGCAAGTCTTAGAGGATTCATGAAAGAGTCACTGATAGAATTAAATATGGGTGGAGCATCAATAACACCTAGTCCATGTTTACTATAAGGATACTTGTAATCATCATACTTTTCTAATACATCTTCTTTGTCACGTTTAGATATCCACTTTGTCCAATCATATGTTACAAGACCTTGAAACTTTTTAATTACATTTTCTTTAGGCCAGGTCTTAAATGGAAAGTCTGGTTTCTCTCTTGTGATATAGTTTGCGAGAGTTCTTCGAAAAACCATTCTACCATACTTATCAGTTGTTCTCACAAAATTAATATCATCTAGAGTAGGTCTTCCACCTTCATCTAGATTTTCAGATAAGTATTGATAGAGCTCTTCATTGTGTGAATCACCACAATGAAATGGGTGTATAAATGGTAACTCTATTCTTTCGGGTAATAATTTCTTCAACTGAAAAAGTCCTCCAATGTTCCTTGTGTTCCATAACTATCGTCAATCAACCAATCAATTTTCTCTGTGATAAACCGTATCGGTTCAACGAAGGATTTTGTAAATTGTGTTTCAAAGTCTACTATGTCCATAATGTCAAGTTCCTTTGGAAAAGAAGTTATAAAAGAAAATGCAGATGACTGATAGATGTTGGGTTGCTTCATGTTCACGAATCGCACCTTGTCTCCTTCATTTATGAAGGGGAATTTACCAGACAGTTTATTCTTCTTAATCAAAAAATTATATAATATCGCT
>Ga0308019_10002147_pt1 | contig 11447 bp, 13 predicted proteins | sample Neamet284_FD_203135 | JGI IMG/M metagenome (GOLD analysis project Ga0308019, IMG submission 203135) | Marine microbial communities from water near the shore, Antarctic Ocean - #284 | ecosystem: Environmental > Aquatic > Marine > Unclassified | place: Southern Ocean | collected 2014-10-01
GTCGTGGGGGATATTACCGTAACCAATGGTGCCTTGAGTTCATTCAGTGCCACTTCATCGACAGTATTTACAGCGACGTTAACTCCCATAGCTGGTGGGTGGGTCGATATTGATGTGCTAGCTAATACTTTTACTGATGGATCAGGTAATTCTAATACGGTAGCCGATCAGTTTAATTGGAATTACGATAATATATCGCCAACGATTATTTTTTCACCGATCAATGGATCTGTCGGGATTGCATTGAATGCTAATATAACCATATCTTTTTCTGAACCGATACGTAATGTGGATAATACGGCTTTGACGGATTCAAATGTGGACGCATTAATTCGTTTGAAAACCCCAATTCATAGTGGTGCTGATCTAGCCTTTGATGCCACGATTGATGCGGCTAAAAAAGTGATCACGATAATTCCAACCAATAGCCTGGAGTATGCTCAAACGGCGTGGGTGGGGATTGGTGCGTCTGTTGAAGATGTTTTTAATAATTTAATACTTTCAGCATCGGCCTCTTTTACGACCACTGATACAAATCGTGCGCCGATCTTATATACTTATAGTGATCAAATTACTTTTGAGGATGTAGCCATTAGTTTTGTTTTGATGGCGACTGATCTTGATGGGGATGAGATCTCTTTTTCTGTGACCTCTTCGGAGTCAAGTGTGACTCCCTTAATTACCGATTCTTTACTAACACTAACACCTGCTTTAAACTGGCATGGTAGTTCAACGATTACAGTAACTGCAACTGACAATAGTGAGAGTCCTTCCAGTCATGCGCAATCATTTATTCTCACCGTTCGTCCTGTGAATGATGCCCCTAGTGCCGTTACTTTTTCACCAGACTCCATTAAAGAAAATTTGCTTCCGGGGACTTTTGTCGGCACCATTCGAGCTACGGATGTAGATACTGGCGAGACCTTTATTTATGATATGGTTTTAGGAAATGGAGTAAATGATAGAGATAATGACAAGTTTGTCATTGTTAATGATAGCTTATTTTCTAATATGGTCTTCGATTATGAGGAAGAAGACACGCTCTTTATTCGTCTTTTAGTTCGTGATAGTGGAGAGCTCACTAGTGAGGTGAATGCTCAAGTATATGTTATTGATACGCCTGATCCAAAGTTAACGTTTTCTACTACTAGATTAACATATGATAAAGTCATTGTTTCTCGATCCAAAGATCAAATCTTAAGCTTATCAAGCACAGGCATCGATACGGTCATTATTGATTCTATTAGTCAAGTTGGTGTGGGGTATAGCATGAGTTCGCAGACATACCCCATTAGATTGGCACCTAATATTACCAAATCCTTCACTTTCACTTTCGCTCCAGTAGACACTGGTAGAGCAGTGGATCAAGCTATCTTTTATACTAAACATTTGACGAGTTTAAGGCCGGTGATCTTAGATGGAATAGGTGTCAATGATACCATTCCACCAATAATTACTACTCCTGTAGTTATGCTGGCCTCTGCTGAATCAAAAGATGTTTCTATTATAGTTCCTGTAGTAGATGACAATAATATTATTAATGTCACTTTATTTTATATGGTGGGAGGTAATTCAACATTGTTTAATCAGGAAGCCATTTTATCTGTTGATGGTAATTATTCTGCAACTATTAATAAAGATTTTATAGGCATAGAGGGTTTGGCTTATTACCATACCGCCCTGGATGAGTATTCAAATCTAAGCATTAGTGATACTTCAGTTGTTGAGGTGCGTTATGGTAATGAGATACTCAACTCAAAGCTTGCGGGAACGGCCTATCCTAATGGTCTTCCAAAAGGTAAATGGCGTTTGATTTCAATTCCAACTAGTGTAGATATTTCTACAGTCAATGAGATCTTAGGGGACGAGCTTGGGAAAACCGGGAGCCACTCTTGGAAGCTTTATGAAGATTTAGGAAATGCAAATTGGCAAGAAGCTCAAGATATCAAGCTGGGTAAAGGATATTGGTTAAATCAACGCAAAGGAAATGACTTGTCTTTTGGTGTGGGGTCGGGGAAGTCTGTTGATATTAGAAGTTATACAATACGAGTCCCCAAAGGATGGAGTTTGATTGGAAACCCTTATCCTTTCGAAGTTCAAATTGGTTTTTCTCCATCATTAGTCTATGGTCCCTTGACTTATGGTAAAGCGGAGAGTGAAGGTTGGAATTCAGAATCAAATATCTTGTCACCTTGGGCGGGGTATGCAATCTTTAATCGAACCAATGATTCGCTTAATCTGGATATTTTGCCGTTAAACAGTGAAGTTAAAGCATCCGAAGCGCATGAATTCGATGGTTGGCAAATCAATATCAGTGCGGACAATGGTGAATATGGTGACCATTTTAACGCCATTGGTCGGCGACCAAATGCTCAAGATCATTTAGATCATTGGGATAATCCTGAGCCACCCAAATTAGATAAACATATTTCATTAGCCATGGATCGGGAAGAATGGGGTTTATCCAGACCTCTTACCAGTGATATTCGTTCGATGAATCAGACCGATGGGCAGTGGAATATTTATATTGATTCCAAGGGTATTCGAGGTCCGATTCAGATAGGCCTTGAAATAGAAGGTGAATTTCCTTTGCAAACATCCGCTGTTTTATTCGATCCCATTGAACGGAAATCTTATGATATATTGGTTGATGCGAAGATTCAGATTAATAGAATAAATGATCATACAAATTATCCGCTGATCGTTTTGGTCGGTTCATCAGATTATGTTTATGCAAAAACAGAAGAATTAATTGCGCAATTGCCAGAGTCATTTTCATTGGGCCAAAATTATCCGAACCCATTTAATCCGGTAACAAACATTCCGTTTACGGTCGCTGTGCCGGCTCGTATCCAGATTACTATATATAATTTAGTGGGGCAGAAAGTAGTCACCTTAGAGAACCGCTGGTTCGATATGGGGGCATTCCAAACAACATGGAATGGAAAAGACATTAACGGTAACTCGATGAGTACGGGTATGTATATTTACAGTTTAGAGTCTAAGGAATTTAGACAAGCCAAAAAACTTGTCCTGTTGAAGTGATATTCTTTCTTCTGGTATTCCGGAAATCGCATCGCAATCATTCGGCGTGCCCGTTGGAGTCTTTTAAGATATAGGCGGGGAAGCAAAACCTTAACTCGATTCAACTTACTATTGATTTTTTGATTATCAAATTTTGTATCCATATTTTATTGATTAGAAAATAGTTTTGATATGTTACTTTGGATACCGGTTAACCTATGGCCCCTGGCATAAAAAGACTGTTTTAGCAATCGAACTAAAAGACTGCTAAAAAACATTGAAAATACAAGTATTTAGCTCCTAACTTCCCCCCTGTATATTTGCAAAATAATTGTAAATACAAGAATTTAATCATTTAACTAAAAAAACAGGAGATAGCGAAATGGCTCTAAATGTCAAGCCTTTGGCTGATCGTGTTGTTGTTGAACCGGCTCCGGCTGAAGAAATGTCCACTGGTGGAATTATTCTTCCCGATACAGCTCAGGAAAAACCACAACATGGTACGGTTGTTGTAGCAGGTCCAGGAAAAGTTTCCGATGCCGGCAATGCAATAGCAATGGAAGTAAAGAAAGGTGATAAAATCCTCTATGGTAAATATAGCGGAACAGAATTTGCCTTTGAAGGAACGGATTATCTTATCATGCGCGAGAGCGATATCCTCGCTGTCTTATAAGGAGTAACTGAATTATGGCTAAAGAAATCTCATACGATCTCGAAGCACGTAACGCCCTGAAAGCCGGTGTGGACAAACTTGCGAATGCAGTTAAAGTCACTCTTGGACCTAAAGGTCGTAATGTCGTGATCGAAAAGAAATTTGGCGCACCGACTGTCACCAAAGATGGTGTCACCGTTGCGAAAGAAATAGAATTAGATAATAAACTGGAAAATATCGGCGCTCAGATGGTAAAAGAAGTTGCTTCTAAAACTTCTGATATTGCCGGTGATGGTACAACAACAGCTACTGTTCTGGCTCAAGCACTTGTTGCTGAAGGTCTTAAGAATGTAACAGCTGGTGCTAACCCAATGTCCATCAAACGTGGTGTTGATGCTGCAGCTGTTGCTGTGGTTGCCGCACTTCAAGGACAAAGCAAAGATCTTCCAGATTCAAAACAGATTGCCAACGTTGGTTCTATCTCAGCAAACAATGACCGTGAAATCGGTGAAAAAATTGCTGAAGCTATGGATAAAGTAGGCAAAGACGGTGTTATCACTGTTGAAGAATCCAAAACAGCAGAAACCTTTTTGGAAACTGTTGAAGGGATGCAATTCGATCGTGGTTACTTGTCTCCATATTTTGTCACTAATTCTGACAACATGGAAGCCGAGTTGGAAGATCCTTATATATTGATTTATGACAAAAAAATATCCAACATGAAAGACCTTCTTCCATTGTTGGAAAAAGTCGTTCAAACCGGAAAACCTGTCATGCTTATCGCTGAAGATATCGAAGGCGAAGCGTTGGCAACATTGGTTGTGAACAAACTACGTGGTACATTTAAAGTCCTTGCTGTTAAAGCACCAGGATTTGGTGACCGTCGTAAATCTATGTTAGAAGATATTGCTGTATTGACTGGTGGAACTGTCATCTCTGAAGATGCTGGTTACAAACTAGAAAATGCAACACTGGACTATCTTGGTACCTGCAAACGTGTTGTGTCTGATAAAGATAACTCCACAGTTGTTGGTGGTAGCGGTGAATCCGATGCCATTAAAGGACGTATCAACGAAATCAAAGTTCAGATTGAAAAAACATCCTCCGATTACGATCGAGAAAAACTGCAAGAACGTTTGGCTAAATTGTCCGGTGGTGTAGCAGTGATCAACGTTGGTGCGGCAACTGAAGTAGAAATGAAAGAAAAGAAAGCACGTGTTGAAGATGCATTGCATGCAACCCGCGCTGCTGTTGAAGAAGGTATCATCCCAGGTGGCGGTGTGGCGCTTCTTCGCAGTGTTCCTGCTTTAGATAAGGTCAAAGTTGATGAAGAAGAAGCTGTTGGTGTAGACATTATGCGTCGCGCACTTGAAGCACCTCTTCGTCAGATTTGTGATAATGCCGGCGTTGAGCCATCCATCATAGCACAAGCTGTGCGTGAAGGCAAAGACGATTTTGGTTATGATGCCCGGACTGGCGAATATGTAAACATGTTTAAAGCTGGTATCATCGATCCGACTAAAGTTGCACGTGTAGCTGTTCAGAATGCTGCCTCTATCGCTGGAATGATCCTGACGACTGAAGCTGCTGTGACAGATATTCCTGAAAAGGATGCACCTGGAATGCCTCCAATGGACCCAGGAATGGGTGGCATGGGCGGTATGATGTAATCTGAGGATTACCTCACTCTTTGAAAAGCCTCATTCGGGAAACTGGATGGGGCTTTTTTATTTCTTTGAATAATCGTGTTAATGTATTTAGTTTTTAAAACTCCTTAATGGAGTTCCCCTAATCAAAAGATCACTTGTCCTAATTTTCGCAATCTATCGTTTTGCCATTATTTCTTGAAATTGTAATGAGGATGACTCTAATCTAAATTGAAATGATAAAAAACATAAAAACCGACTCATATCCGGCATGTTAAATATTTTCATTCCCCACCTTGACTAACGAATATTACGTCAAGTAAATTCTTTCTAATATGGGGATCATTCGTTTAAAAAATATGCAGTTTTACGGCTTTCATGGTGTGAGCAAATCTGAAAAACATTTGGGTGGTCGCTTCGAAGTGGATGTTAAAATGAAGCTATCTTTAAAATTAGCCTGTGAATCTGACGACTTGAATGAAACTATTAATTATGAATCTATTTATCAAACAGTCGGTGATTGCGTTAGAAAAGATAAATTTCATTTAATTGAAACATTAGCCAATTCGATCGCCAAAGATGTCCTTAAAAATCATATGGTTGATTCCATTACCGTCCGTGTGAGAAAACCCCATGCACCTGTTAGAGGTGTGCTAGATACGGTAGAGGTGGAGATCGATCGTTCCAAAGCTGATTATGCCTGAATTGGTCTACCTCGGGCTTGGATCAAATATCGGGGACAGAGAAACAAATATTTTTTCTGCCATCGCGGCTTTAGAGGTAAGTGAAGAAATTATAGTCAGTCGCACAGCTTCTATTTATGAAACTGATCCGTTATATAAGGCTGATCAGCCCAACTTTCTAAATACTGTTGTTGAATTAAAAACAGTGCTTGATCCGGAAATCTTATTGCAAGTTTGCCAAGGGATTGAACTCATGTTAGGTCGACCAAGGGAACATGAAAAGAATGAACCTCGGGTAATAGATATTGACATCCTAGCATATGAAACAAAAATAATTGAAATGAACCATTTAAATATTCCCCATCCAGAGATATTTGCACGTAAGTTTGTCCTTGTCCCTTGGGCAGAACTTGCACCGAAATTCACAGTGCAAAGTTTTGGTAGAATGGTTTTAGAATTACTTGAATTATGTCCGGACACATCCAATGTTCGGCTTCATCCATTGGAAAAATCTGCATGAGAAATTTATATTATGTTGCTATTGAAGGTTCGATTGGTGTGGGAAAAACAAGCTTAGCCAATCTTATTTCTGAACGGTTGGGGGCGAAGTTAGTTTTAGAATCATTTGAAGATAACCCATTCCTATCTGATTTTTATGAAGACCCAGAACGTTTCGCTTTTCAAACGCAACTTTGGTTTTTACTTCAGCGTTACCAACAGCAACAAGATTTGCGTCAAGTGGATATGTTTCATAATCTAATCATCACGGACTATATGTTTGTGAAAGATCGTCTTTTTGCTTCTTTAAATTTGAAGGAAAAAGAAATGTCTCTTTATGATACGGTGGCCAATATGATGGAACGCAATGTGATTCATCCTGATTTAGTCATATTCCTCCAAGCAGATACTGACACACTCATGCGGAACATTTCTCGCCGGGGAAGAGATTTTGAAAAAAATATGTCCGAAGACTATATCGATGCTTTAAATCAAGTGTATAATGAATATTTTTTTCGATATCAAAACACACCTCTTGTGATTATTAATACCAATAATATTGATTTTGTTAATAATGATGGCGATTTAGAAGAGGTGATTAATTATATTCGTCAGCCTGTAACCGGAACAAAGTTTTTTAATCCAACAACCGGCTTGTAACTATGATTCGAATTTTAATCTATAGCACTTTGGCTTACATTGCTTATGTGTTATTTAAACAGGCAAAGACTATAACAAAATCTAAAGAATCTGTTAAAGAAAAAGGCTCCTATAAAAATTTTGATATTAAAGATGCTGATTACGAAGATTTAAAAAATGAAGGTAAAAATGAAAAAAATAACTGAGTTCTTAAAAGGGAAAATTGAATGCACGCAAATTGGATTATTAGTGTTGCGAATTTTGCCAGGATATTTATTAGCAAAAAATCATGGATGGGGGAAAATAACTGACCCTGAAAAATGGGAATGGCTTGGCAGTACTGTAACCAAATATTTTGGTGGTGCATTTGACTTTACAAACCCAGCTCTTGGCTTTATTGCAGCATTTTCAGAATCGATTTGTGCCGTGTTGGTTCTTGTCGGACTTTTCACCCAACCAGCTGCTGTATTGGTATGTGGTACAATGTTCATGGCGGCTATGCATCATATTACCACAACGGGGAGTCCTGAGAGTGCTTTGATTTATTTAGCAATTTTTGTTGCAATCGCCTTGGCTGGTCCTGGGAAATATAGTATCGATAAAATGTTTTTATCCAAGTCAGAGATCTAATGAAAGCCGCTCGGATTCATGAGCATGGTGGAGTTGAAGTTTTAAGGTACGAATCCGTACCAGAACCAAAACCTAAATCGGGCGAAGTTATCGTTCAAATTAAAGCATCGGCCATGAATCATTTAGATCTGTGGGTTCGTAGCGGTATCCCCGGAGTGCCTTTGCCGATGATATTAGGTAGTGATGGCGCTGGTAAAATATCAGAGATTGGTTGCGATGTAAGACAATTTAAGGTTGGAGATGAAGTGTGTATTCAGCCATTAATTTTTTGCGGATATTGTCGCTTTTGTTATCGAGGCCAAGAAAATTATTGTAATAAATTGGGAATTCTTGGCGAAAGCCAAAATGGAACCAATTGCGAATTTATTGTCCTCCCTGAAAAAAATATTAGGTTGAAACCGCAACATTTAACATTTGAAGAAGCGGCGGCCTTCCCGCTCGCATCACAAACAGCTTATAGCATGTTGGTTCGCCGAGCAAAAATTGAAACGGGTGAAATTGTTTTCATCTGGGGTGCTGGTTCTGGTGTGGGAACAATGGCAATTCAGATTGCTAAAGCAAAGGGGTGTCGCGTAATTGCCACGGGTGGAAGTGAAGAAAAACGGATTCACGCAAAAGCTATTGGCGCTGATTTGGTTTTGGATCATTATAATGATGATATTCCAAAATTAGTTAAAGAATATACCGAAGGCTCTAATGTCGATGTTGTTTTTGAACATGTGGGTAAAAAAACTTGGGAAACGAGTATGCGCATCCTTGGAATGGGTGGTCGATTGGTTACTTGCGGTGCTACTACGGGTTCGATTGTTAATATAGATATTCGCCATTTATTTCATAAACAACAAACCGTAATGGGTTCAACTATGGGTGATGTGGCTGCTTTTGATGATTGCTTCACATTGGTTTCTAATAGGAAGATAAAGCCGATTATTGATAAGTCTTTTCCATTGAATGAAATTAAAGAAGCTCACGAACACTTAAAAAAAGGTTTTCAAATTGGTAAAGTAATCTTGCTGCCGTAATGAAGTTTGATAAACAAATCTTTGTCTGTATAAATGAACGGGCAGAATGTAGTGCAAAGGGGGATTGTTCTCGAAAAGGAGGAAAGGCCATTAGGTTGCGACTTGTCCAATTAATTAAGGATAGCGGATTAAAAGGAAAAGTTCGAGCCAATAAAAGCGGATGCTTGGATGCCTGTGAAATAGGCGCTGCCATGGTTATTTATCCACAGGGAATTTGGTATTCAAAAGTCAAGTTAGTAGATGTTGACGAAATTTTTAAAGTATCGGTGTTGGGCGAAGATGAAGTTGAAAATTTAGTCTCTACACATGAAACTTGGGATGAGTTAGAACGTATTAGGGATAATAAGCGGATAGGAAAATGAAAAAAGTATTATTAGTTCTATGTATTATTTTTTGCCTTTCACCAGCCCAAGCGCAGATGAAAAAAAGTTTTGGCGGCATGATGGGAACGCGGGGAGCTGGAGTTATTTTTTCCGGTAATTGGAAAATTAAACGGGATATGGTTGTTGGCTTTGAAACGCGTTTTTATGATATAAAGAACGATACAGAGCTTCCTGTATATGATCGCTATACTGGTAATTCATATAATGTTGGAGATAAAGCACTTTTCATGATTCCTGTTTTTGGAACGGTGAAGTGGTTTTTATTTGAAGGGAAAATAGCCAATAATTTTTCTCCATTTGTCGGGCTTAAACTAGGTCCAGTCTTAGCCATTGATGGAAATCAAGAACAACGTTCATTCAAAAGTCGTTGGAGAAAAGCATCAACTTTTGGGACTTACGGCGGTCAAATTGTCTTCGGTGTCCGATTTCTTAAAATGGGAGGCGGTGCAATTACACCCTCGATCGGTTATGAATTCATTCCCATGGGCGAAGAAGTCGACGGCCGAAATAACTACAATGGTATGGCTATCAATATATCTTTTAGTTATGCCCTTAGTCGCCGTTGATGGAAGAGCATTATTTCCAAATTTATCCAGAACAAATAGGACAGGATAATTTCACTCTTTCTGAAAAAGAATCTCGACACTTTTCTAAATCTTTGCGGAAAAGTATCGGAGATAGCTTATGGCTTTTAGATGGAATGGGCACTGCCTTTAAAGGTGTTGCTTTAGAAATTAATGATGGATGTATTTCAGGGAAGATTGAACATTCCCACCCCAATTATGGTGAATCAAGTTTTTCTATTAAATTGGCGATTGGACTTATAAAAGGTAATCGTATGGATATGGTTTTGGAGAAAGCGACAGAGTTGGGTGTTCATTCTATTCACCCACTTATACTGGATCGATGTGTAAAGACTCAATTGAATATGGAAAGAGCAAACAGAATTGTTACTTCTGCGGCCAAACAGGCGGGTCGGAGTTTATTCCCTAAGGTGTATGAGCCAATTAGCTTAAGTAAATGGTTGAATGCATACAATCATGAACATAAAATTTTATGCCATATGATGGGATCGCAAACAATGGCGGTTGCATTGGGTAATGAAAAAAAATCGGTGTGTATAATAATTGGCCCAGAAGGTGATTTCTCAGGAAATGAATTCGAACAAATGGAGCAGTTCAATATTGAGAAGGCACTTTTAGGACCACGGCGTTTGCGCAGTGAATCAGCGGCAATGGTCGCCATCTCAAACTTAAATCAACTTATTGATGATCAAAGATGAACGATTGTTTGTTTTGCAAAATGGTGAACGGTGAAATTCCATGTACCACTGTTTTTGAAAATAAGTTAATTTTAGCTTTTAGGGATATTGATCCTAAAGCGCCAATTCATATTTTGGTGATTCCCAAAAAACATATTGAATCAATCAATACGTTAGAAAGTGATAATAAGAGATTAGTCGGTGAAATGGTATTGGCAGCTAAACAAATTGCTAAAAACGAAGGCATAGACCAATTAGGCTTTCGAACTATTTTCAATACAAATACTCACGGAGGACAGACGGTGTTCCATCTTCATATGCATTTGCTTGGTGGCCGTCAAATGACTTGGCCTCCGGGGTAAAACTTAGATTATCAATATAGTTTTATCTTCAAGAAATAATTAGATTCCTTGACTTTTTTTACCTCGGAAAATGTATATATCTGAACTCAATCTACACGGCTTTAAATCTTTTGCTAAAAAAGAGAAACTCAAATTTGGCGAAGGTGTTACCGTTATTGTTGGTCCCAATGGCTGTGGAAAAACAAATATTGTGGATGCCATCCGCTGGGTGTTGGGTGAACAAAAAAATTCTGTTTTGCGATCGAGTAAAATAGGTGATGTTATTTTTAATGGCGCTGATGGATTAAAACCTCTCTCTGTTTGCGAAGCTACGCTTACCGTTCATAATAATCGAGGAAAACTTCCTTTAGAATATAATGATATTGAAATTTGTCGTCGCGTTTATCGCAGCGGCGAATCTGAATTTTTTATAAATCGTACGCCTTGCCGTTTAAAAGATATTCATGATTTGTTTGTTGATACGGGAATGGGCTCCGATGCTTATTCTGTTATTGAGCTAAAAATGATTGAGCAAATTTTATCCGAGACTGGTGACGATAGAAAGCGGATGTTTGAGGAAGCGGCTGGAATTAATAAGTATAAACAGCAACGTCGTTCAGCATTAAGGAAATTTGATGCAGTTCGTCAGGACTTAAATAGAGTGGGTG
>Ga0308019_10002148_pt1 | contig 11446 bp, 8 predicted proteins | sample Neamet284_FD_203135 | JGI IMG/M metagenome (GOLD analysis project Ga0308019, IMG submission 203135) | Marine microbial communities from water near the shore, Antarctic Ocean - #284 | ecosystem: Environmental > Aquatic > Marine > Unclassified | place: Southern Ocean | collected 2014-10-01
ATACCACTTCCACAAAACAAGCACCATTAGTTAAAAAACGAAATACCAAAAAGTCTAGCATAAAGGTTGACGAGCCAATAATCAAAACCAAGCGTAAAAAACTGGAAACTACTGTAATTGACACCCCCGTTATTACAAAGCGAAAAGTTGTAGTGGCTGTAGAAGCGGAAGTAAAAACTCGTCGGGTAAAGAAGCCTGAAACTGAGGAACTTCAGTCAGAGGCCGCAACTGAGGAAGATTCTTCAGAACAAACAACTGCTGTCGAGCCTATTGTTGAGAAGAAGAAAAGAAAGCCAGTTAGGCGCAAGAAGAAGCCCTCTAATGATGACAAAAATATGGACGAAACTAAATTGCAAGAAGATTTAGTATCTGATTTCCTTTCAGAAGATTAGTCCCAAGCCATTAGAGGTTCTTCTACCATACCGCAGGCATCCCTCAGGAATTGCTTCAAACCACGCATATCTTCAGGGTCTATTCGATTGATTACCTCACCGAAATATCGCTCCAAGCGTTTGACACTCTGTGATGATTTTTCACTACTGATTCGAATTACCTCTGATCTTACGGCTTCATCGTTTTCGAATGCCCAAAGACGTTCTACCAATGCTTTATGAGCTAATTTAACCATTTCTAAATCCGAATCAACTCTTGCTGCAAATACACCGAATACCATCGGGTGCCCACTAACTTTACGCCATTCCGCACCTAGGTCCATCTGGACTAATTCAGGGTAATCACTGGCACTTTCTAACGCACGATCCCCGATTAGTAGGCATCCATCACATTTTTCCAACATTCCATCTAAGTCGGGGCCCATTTCAATGAATTTGGGTGATAAATTACGAATTTTAACAAGATGCCGTAGCAAAGTAACAGATGTGGCTGAATCTGAAGGCAATGCTATCGTCTTCATCTTATTTACATCCATTGTGCCGAATAGTAAAACACTACCAACTTCACCCTTACTTGAGATTGCCAAATCTGGAATTAAAACCAACTCATTAGAGTTTTTAGCATAGTCTGCAGCAGGTATTGGTGCGATGATACAATCGCGCCTCAATAGATGCCCTGTGAGCCATGAGGGCGGTGCAGGTAGTACATTCCAAGTCTCATCCAGACCGTGAAATAAGGGTTCACAATTTATGAATGCGACACGCCCGATGGTTCTATTCCATGCCATCTAATCACCCTTAGCCATAAGTAAACTACGAGTCTCTGGCTCTTTTGGAGGTATGTATTCTTCAAAGACAGTGTATATTGTATTTCTCTGGACTGGTTTTGCACCTGCGTCAATTACCAATCTTGCCAATTGCGCTTTGTCATGGTCTAAGGGCGCGGTAGAGCCAGCAAGGTGCATTATTGATTCCTTTTGTACAGTGCCGTCAATATCATCAGCCCCATATTGAAGTGCCAACTCTGCTATTTCATCCCCAATATTCATCCTGTAGGCCTTAATGTGAGGGATATTGTCCAACATAAGCCGGGATATTGCAATTACACGTAGAATCTCGCTACCACTTGCCAATTGGGCTTCAGGGAGCCGGGAATCATCCGGTAAGTATGGGTAAGGAACGAAACATTGGAATCCTTTTGTATTAGATTGCAGTTCTCTAAGGCGCAATAGATGTGTAATTCGTTGGTCGATAGTCTCTATTGTACCAAATAGCATTGTACAATTGGTTGGAATTCCCAATTCATGTGCAGTTCTATGAATATCCAAGTACTCCTGTGAGGATTCTTTACCACGGCATATGATTGAACGTACTTCATCATCTAGTATTTCAGCTCCGCCACCTGGCAACGAATCAAGTCCAGCTTGATGTAATTGGTTTAATGTATCCTTAATGGTCATGTTTGAAAGATTAGCAACATGCTTAACCTCAACCGCCGTCAATGCCTTGATATGGATATGGGGAAATTCTTTCTTAACCGCTGAGAATAGTTTGGTATAATGTTCAACATCCCAGTCAGGATGAAGGCCACCGACTGAATGAACTTCATCGACATGCTCAGAATAGTTGCGCAGATCGTCAATATATTCTGCAATATCCATTTCATACGCATCACTAGCCTTCCGGCCCCGGCGAAATGCACAAAATCTACAGGCAAGGGTGCAGATATTGGTTTGATTGATATGGACATTTACATTAAAGTAAGCATCCTCTTTGAATCTTGAATACTTCACTATATTTGCCATTCTACCAATGGTGTCAAGATCCTTTGAAGCGAATAATAAGTGGCCGTCCTCTCTAGAAAGTGGTATGCCATTGGCTAAGTTATTTACCACATTATGAAACTCATTGGGCCAAATTTCAGCAAGTAGTGAACTAGAGAGTGTGTCCCTCCAATCAGCCAACTCACCTGCTGCCATGTTGTGGACGCAGGGACTGTTCTTATTGAATCCAACCCTCAATTGCGACGACTAGTTTTGACACTAAATATACCCGCTTTAAGCAAAAGTTTCCGGAATTCTTCTACCATGAACACAGTACTGGACACTGTAATGATAACAAACCAATCAGATTTATCCAGTGGTATAGTAGACAGCAACCCTCCTATTTCAAATGAGGTTAGAGGGACTGTCCAATTGGCTCCTTGAACTGAAACTATTAGCAGAGTCATCGATAATAATATTGCGACGTATATTGCACGGTTCGAAAATAGTCCTAGTTTGAAGACACTGTCTTCATGGCTACGGCAATTCATAACATTGAATAATTGGAAGACAATAAACACGCTAAAACACATGGTTCTAGCATAGGCTTCAGAACCATTGGTTAAAGCCACATAATAAACGATTAATGTTCCTGTTACCATTACAGCACCAAGGTAGAAGATCAGTAGTAAATCCAACAAATTAGGCAGTGATTCGTCAACTGGACGCGGAGGCCTATCCATTACATTTGAATGATTCTTTTCAACACCCAGGGCAACGGCAGGGGGGCCATCCATTAGAATATTAATGACTAATATTTGAGTTGCTGTCAACGGCAGAGGCCATTGGAAAAACACTGTTGCAAGTAGTAATAGGATGACTGCAGCAACATTAGTTGAGACCTGATAGCGAACGAAGTTCCTGATATTTGCATAGATTTTTCTTCCTTCTTCGACAGCATTAACGATATTTGCAAAGTTATCATCTTGTAAAACCATGTCTGATGCATCTTTAGCAACATCAGTACCAGAAATCCCCATGGAGATTCCAATATTTGCTCTCGATAGTGCTGGGGCATCGTTTACTCCATCACCGGTCATAGCAACTATTTCGCCCTCGTCTTGCAGTGCGGTAACGATTCTCATTTTCTGTTCAGGTGTAACTCTACTAAAAATTGCGGTAGAGCCAACTACATCTCGAATTGCTAAATCGTCCAACTGTTCTAATTGGTCACCACCTAGGGCTTCGATATGCGGTTTGGTGATATTCAAGTCTTCACCGATGGACTGTGCGGTCATATGTTGATCTCCAGTGATCATCTTAACGCGAATACCTGCCTTATGGCATCTTAGAATTGCATCGTATACCTCGGCACGTGGTGGATCCATGATACCGACCATTCCAAGGAAAATCAAATCATCTTCCATTGATTCCATATCGCTAATATCTTCGCCTTCTTTGACACGTCTAGCACATAGAGCAATAACGCGCATTGCCTTGCTAGCCATATCCTTATTGGCTAAAGCCGCATTCTCAAAATCACCTTCTTCAATTGGTACAGTTTCATTATTTACAACTTTCCAATTGACCAGTTGTTTGTATCCACCGGCTCCACCTTTAGAGAAGACCCATTGTTCACCTTCATACTCGTGAATAACAGACATTCTCTTACGTTCAGTGTTAAAGAAGAACTCATGCTTACGTGGATGTCGTTGTGCAAATTTTGTCACAGAACCATTGATTTTGTACCCTAATACTGCACATGCACTATCTGTTGGGTCTCCAATAGCCGACCATTGCCCATCGACTTCAGCAATTTGAGAATTGTGGCACAACGACAGACAAGTTGCAGCTAGTCGGAATCCTAAGTCCCGCTGCATAACCGACATCTCTTCGTTGGTCAGTTCAATACCATTAGCAGTCAAATTACCAACTGGCTCAAATCCTTCTCCACTAATTCCGTAATTACCTGAAGGTAACATTAGTTGGCGCACAGTCATTTGGTTCTTGGTCAAGGTTCCTGTTTTATCAGTGCAAATTACGGTAGTGGAACCTAGGGTCTCGACAGCCTTCATTCGACGAATAATAGCCTTATGACGAGCCATATTACGCATTCCAATAGCAAGAGTTGTTACAAGTATAATTGGCAGACCCTCAGGTACAATTGCAACGAAAATCGCAATGGCGACAAGTAACTGCTCTTTACCTGCTTTCCAAAGGTCCCCACCTTCTCCATAGGTAATTATCAATTCAATAGAAACTATTAGCACAGCAACAAATAATGCGATGAATCCAAGGAATTTCCCGAGTGATTCTAGTTTGTGTGCGAGCGGCGTCTTAGGAGTTTCGGCTTCAGCAATATCGCTGGCTATCTTTCCTAATTCCGTTTCCATCCCTGTTGCGATTACAATCCCAACTGCTCTACCGGTGGAAATCGTGGTTCCGAGGTATAGCATATTTTTCCTATCGGCTAACAAGGTTTCAGGTGGGAGTATGTCGGCATCTGCCTTTGTGGGCATAGACTCCCCTGTAAGGGCTGACTCATCCACTCGGCATTGCCATGATTCAGTAATTCTAAGATCAGCAGGTACATTGAGTCCTTCATCTAGTTTAACAATGTCACCTGGCACCAATTCCACTGTGCTAAGTTCCATTTCCATGCCGTCTCTGCATACTACACAGCGTGAAATAGTCATCTTTTTGAGTGCGCCCATTTCTTGTTCTGCCTTATTTTCCTGCCAAAACCCAAAGAAGGCATTAGCTGTTAAAACAATCCCAATAAAGATGGCATCTCCTGGTTGGTCAGGATGGGTGGCCAAAGCAAGTAATCCTGCTCCAATTAATAAATAATTCAGGGGGTCGTGGTATTGCGAAAGAAAGCGGAGGATTGCAGAGGTCTTTACTGGCTCCCGCAATTTATTTTCGCCATACTTTTCCAAACGTTTAGCGGCTTCAGTAGATGAAAGACCACCCAAAGGGGTGTCGAATTCCATTAGAACATCTTCACTACTTTCTGTATGCCATAATTTATCCAAACAGAATCACCTGAGCGAACTCGCTCTGTGCTTGGGGAATTAACAGACTTTATCATTATACGGGTGGGTGTTCCAACTAAATCCGGCCGGTTATTTCACAAGCCCTATCATAGTCCGATACAATATGAGCGGACTAGGGGAGCCATGGATTCCTGCTGATAGCAATGTCAAGGAACTTACTGTTCGCGTAATTGTTATTGGTGTAATGCTAGGAGCATTAATGACTGCTGCTAATGCATACTTGGGCCTGTATGTAGGTATGACAGTGTCTGCTTCAATCCCTGCCGCGGTCATGAGCATGCTGATATTGCGTGGTTTCAAGTTCAAAGATGTAACCATTTTAGAAAATAATTCGGTTCAAACTATGGCAAGTGCGGGTGAATCACTTGCCGCAGGAGTTATTTTTACAGTACCTGCATTATTGGTATTGGGTATCTGGAATGATATTCAATGGCTAGATACATTTCTAATCGCCATTCTTGGCGGACTATTAGGGACAATGTTCACTATAGCCTTGAGGCGGCTATTCATCGTCGAAGAAGCGCTACCTTATCCTGAAGGAGTAGCATGCAGGGAGGTATTGGTTGCTGGTGAAAAGGGTGGTCCTGGATTGACCGCAATTATTTATGCCCTATTAATCGGTGCTACCTATGGCTGGATGGTCAAAGCGTTCAAGGTAACTCATTCAGAAGTACAAGGTGTTGCAAGCACATTGGGAACCCGCTTATACGGCGGTGCTGAACTATCCTTAGCACTTTTATCTGTAGGATATATTGTGGGTTTGCGGATTGCTTCGTTCATCTTCTTAGGCGGAGTCATAGGTTTCGCGGTCTTGGTACCGATATATGGACTTATGAACGGGTTTCCAAATGCCTCAGGCCTATTAGATTCTATCAATGTAACCGATTACGGTGCTATATGGAATAGTCAAATTCGTTATGTTGGCGTCGGTGCTATGGTAGTTGGTGGAGTTTACACTCTGTGGTCAATGCGTAAGACCATAATTGACGGTTTGGCAAAATCATTCAAGAAATCAGAATCCGAATCTAAAGAAGTTTTGAGAACAGAATTAGATCTTCCTCTAGACAAAGTAATGATGTTCTGCGGAGTATTAGTTGTCCTAATTTTCTTATTCTATTGGTACGCAACCGGTAACCTAATCATGGCATTAGCCGGGGCATTATTCCTTGCTGTAGTCTCTTTCTTCTTTGCTGCAGTGGCCGGGTATATTGCAGGAGTAGTAGGGTCTTCTAACTCCCCTGTTTCTGGAATGACTATTGCGACCTTGTTATTCACTATAGGATTGGTTTGGATCGTTGGCGGATTAATCATGGGCATGGGCGAAAAGGAAATGATGATTGCAACTATGTTTATCGCTGCTATTGTAGCGACTTCAGCTGCAATTGCAGGGGATGTGATGCAGGACCTGAAAACCGGTCATATGGTGGGTGCAACCCCGTGGAAACAACAAATTGCTGAAATTATTGGTGTGATTGTAGGAGCGATGGTAATAGGGCCCGTGCTATCAATACTTCATAGCGCATTCCAAATTTCCAAAACAGCATGTATTGCAACCAATGAAAGGATTTCTTTAAACAACCCAGATAATCCTGGATTATTATACGATTGTACTGATGCACTATTCGCCCCACAAGCGGAATTGATTGGAGCAATCGTTCAAGGTGCATTTGGTGGAGATCTGAACTTACCAATGGTACTTCTTGGAGTTGTGATTGCCATGATTCTCATTAGATTAAAAATGCCAGTTATGAGTGTTGCAATCGGCATTTACCTCCCTCTTTTCCTTTCCGTACCAATTATGGCTGGTGGAATAATCTCACATGTTCTTCTATCAAGTGCCCGTCTAAGAGTCGATGGAACATTAGAAGGCGAGGCCTCCAAGGAAGCCAGTGTTGCAGTTAAGGAAGTTCAGGATAAGGGAGTATTGATTGGCGCCGGTTTCATTGCGGGGGAATCGCTAATGGGTGTACTACTTGCTGTCTTCATCGTAGCGGATAAGAGATGGGAGAACAGTGGTCTCCTACCATCAGATTGGTTTGGTGGAATTGGAACCTTAGAGAACCCGATATGGGCTTTGATATTCTTTGGTTGGTTTGTAGCAGTGTTCATCATGCTTTCAGCGCGTGCATTACCCAAAAAGGGTAATTTATTCGGGGACCTAATGTATGTATTAGCGGATGCTGCAAAAAGACTCAAGGGAGTGTTTACACCACCAAAGCTTCCAGATTTCATTAAATCGACTGTCTATGATGAAGATTAAATTCCTCTGTTTGAACACAACCATCAAAGGCCATAGTCAAAGGCCGTTGTTACGGAAGGGGATATGATGGCAGAAATGAACATCACTGAATTAGAAGAAATGGCAAGAAAATGCCGTATCGAAATTTGTAAAATGACACATCGCGCACAAGCAGGTCATCCTGGCGGTTCTCTTTCTGAAATTGATATTCTTTGTGCACTCTATGGTAATCGGTTACGAGTACAACCAGATAACCCGAAATGGGAAGACCGTGATCGATTCATTCTTTCAAAGGGTCATGCTTCACCTGGCATGTATGCAGTACTAGCGGAAATGGGCTTCATCTCCCATTCCGATTTAGAATCTTACAGGGTTAAGGGTGGCGTATGTCAAGGCCATGTCGATATGAAATGGTGCCCTGGTGTTGATTTTTCAGCAGGTAGCCTTGGAATGGGTCTTTCCTTTGGAATTGGATGTGCTATTGCTGCTAAAATCGATGGTTCAAGTCGTACTGCCTACGTTATGGTGGGTGATGGGGAAATCCAAGAAGGTAGCGTATGGGAAGCCGCTATGGCGGCAGCACACCATGAACTTGGTAATTTGAAATTATTCTTAGATTGTAATAGAATTCAAAATGATGATTTTTGTGAGGCTCAAATGCGTATGTTTGACATACCGGCAAAATGGAGTGCTTTTGGCTGGGAAGTTAAGGTAATTGATGGACATAATATGAATGAGATTGTTGATGCAATCGAGTGGATGGATACAATAACCAACAAACCTGCAGTTGTAATAGCTAACACCGTAAAGGGTAAGGGCGTTTCATTCATGGAAAATAATCCAGCATTCCATGGAGCACCACCTTCAGATGAACAATTAGTCTTGGCTCTTAGTGAATTGGGGGTGAGCGCATGAGTAGAATGGGCGCAACTCGAGACGGGTATGGAGATGCACTCCTAGCTCTAGCGGATAATCCTAAAGTAGTAGTTTTAGAAGCAGATCTTGGAAAGTCAACCAAATCATTGCACTTTAGAAAAGCGCACCCAGAGCGAACAATTTCTTGTGGCATTGGAGAGCAAAATATGCTTCTTGTAAGCGCAGGGCTTGCATCGAGTGGATATATTCCATTTGCAAGTACATTTGCTATATTCACAGAAAGAGCGTTTGAGCAGATGCGTAATGGAGTTGCAAGACCAAATTTGGCAGTTCATCTATGTGGGTCTCACGGTGGGACTCATACGGGTTCAGATGGTTCAAGTGCACAATCTATCGAAGACTTGGCTATTTACCGAACTTTACCAAATGTTGTAGTAATGCATCCATGTGATGTTGTTTCTACCAAAGCACTAACCATGCAACTTCCAGAATTAGGAAAACCATCTTACATGCGAACTGCACGAAACAAGACCCCCGTTCTATACGATGGAAGGGAGGCTGAAATTAAAATCGGCAAAGGTATCGTTGTTAAAGAAGGCAGTGATGTTGCAATCATCGCCTGTGGTGTTCTAGTCCATGAGGCTATTACTGCTGCTGAAGCACTTGAGGCTGAAGGTGTAAGTGCGTCAGTAATTGACATGCATACACTGAAACCATTGGATACGGAACTAATCGATTCACTAGTCGCTAGTTGTGGCGCTGTGGTCACTGCTGAAGACCATTCGATAATCGGTGGATTAGGTAGTGCTGTTGCTGAGCACCTAATCTCTACTAACCCAATACCAATGGAGAGAATAGGTGTACCTGATCGATTCGGCGAATCTGCTAGTCCTGATGAAATGTTGGAAATGATGGGATTAAAATCACACCATATTTCTGATGCTGCAAAGAGGGCTATCGCGAGGAAGGCTTGAAGCACCCTCTACACCGGCACCTAGACATGGAGTTCTTCCTAGACACCGCTGATGTTGATGAGATTCGTGAAATTGCCTCATGGGGTATTCTCGATGGAGTGACTACAAACCCTTCCTTGATTAAGAAGAGTGGAAGAGATTTCAAGACTGTAGTTGCCGAGATAGCCGCTATTTGTGATGGCCCAATTTCTGCGGAAGTCACAGCCCTAGATACTGAAGGAATGGTAGAGCAAGGTAGGATTCTAAAGGAAGACTTACCCGAAAATGTGATTATCAAAATCCCATGTACTCCCGAAGGACTAGCGGCAACTAAGATTCTGACTGCTGATGGAATAAAGACTAACGTAACATTGGTGTTTTCTGCTGCTCAAGCCCTTATGGCTGCTAAGGCTGGTGCAACTTATGTTTCACCATTCATTGGACGCATTGATGATACCGGTTCAGATGGAATGGCTCTAATTGCCGAAATCATGGCAACATGGGACAATTATAATGTCCAAACCAAGGTACTAGCCGCTTCTATACGCCATCCAACCCATGTTTTAGCATGCATGCAATTAGGAGCCCATACCGTTACCATGCCTACAAAAATCTTCCGTCAATTGATGATTCACCCACTAACCGACAAAGGTCTTGCAGGATTCATGAAGGACTGGGCTGAGGTAGAAGCAGCCGGTAATGCTTGAAGCGAACGCTTGATAATGAGCACCAGCCCACAATGAATCGGGAGGCGATGAGCATGACCAGTCATGATGACAAAGTTAAGCGACTTCTTGATGGGGATATCGATGAAGCTGAAATTGCTGCTGACCCCATACTGGCGAGTCTAGCAGAGCGGATTTTCGGTCTTAGTATTGAACCAATAACCCCTCTCAAACCTAGCCATGGATCTGAATTACCTCCAGTTGAAGTTGTAACTGCGATTACTTCTCATGATTCTATGATTGAAGTTGTACCCGGTGCCAATCTACCGCCGTTACCTATGCCAGGGCTACCTTCAATTCCTAAACAAGCTGCTACTAAGAAGAAGGGTAATATGCTGAAAATATTCAGTATATCTGCCTTAGCAGTATCTGTAGCTAATATTTTTGGAGCATTTGGATTACTTAACTCTCAGTGCTCTGCAACTAAATGTACTGCAGAAGCAACCCGAATCAATTGGATGGAGATTTATCAAATTTCAAATGAAATGGGTTGGTCACTTCCCTATCCGGAAATCGGAATTCCAGATTATATTGCAATGGGTGCAAGTATTATTCTCCTGATTGTCGCTTTCTTACGAAAGTGATGCGGCAATTTGATGAACGGCCTCCTAGGGGTACTAATTATGGGAAATGGCAAAGCCAAGCGCGGAATACCATCGAAAGTTGATGATTTCAACTCTTGGTATCCATTCATTGTCGAGGCGGCTGAACTTGTGGATAAGAGATATCCAATCAAGGGAATGGACGTGTGGAGGCCTTATGGCTGGAAAACCATGAAACTTATCGATGCCCTTACGCATGCTGAAATGGAGAGAACTGACCATGAAGAAGTCCATTTCCCATTACTCATTCCTGAAAATCTCCTGGAAAAGGAGAACGCATTAGTTGCTAGGCTAAAACGTGCTAGAGAAGAGGGCGTTGACCCCGATGATTTGCGCGATGAAGATGAAGAAGGTGGATTCAAGAAAGAAGTATATTGGGTGAAACATGCAGGGGATAACGAATTGGAGATTCCAATGTTCTTACGCCCAACCAGTGAGACTGCAATGTATACTATGTTCCCATTATGGGTGCGTTCACACAAAGATTTACCATTGAAAGTGTATCAAATGGTCAACACATTCCGCTACGAAACAAAACAAACTCGTTCATTCATTCGTGTAAGAGAAATCCACTTTTTCGAGGCACACACCGCACATGCTGACGAAGATTGTGCCAGTAGACAAATAGCACAAGATTTGGAAATAGTGGATAATCTGATGCACGACCTATGCCTTCCCATAATCAAGGCAAAGCGACCAGTTTGGGATACATTCCCTGGTGCGTGGTATACTATCGCAATAGATGCGATTATGCCGAACGGTCGAACTTTGCAAGTTGCTTCTTGCCACCACTATCGCGACCAATGGGCAAAGGCATTCGATTTGACTTATGAAAACTTG
>Ga0308019_10002150_pt1 | contig 11444 bp, 11 predicted proteins | sample Neamet284_FD_203135 | JGI IMG/M metagenome (GOLD analysis project Ga0308019, IMG submission 203135) | Marine microbial communities from water near the shore, Antarctic Ocean - #284 | ecosystem: Environmental > Aquatic > Marine > Unclassified | place: Southern Ocean | collected 2014-10-01
CGCAGATATCTCTGCTCCAGATTCTGAAATTAACTTTTGGCTGTATCTAATATCAAGCAATTTATGGCCTTTTGTTGATGATTCACTAAGAGCTATGTCATTCTGCTTTTTAACATCTTTTAAGGTCAAATTAAATTGCCCACCCTGATCTTGCGAATACGATAATGAATAAATATTTCTCTCAGGAGACATTCTTGGAATATTTGTTCCATCATTAAATTCACCCGATATTGAATCTCTGGCTATCGATAATTCTAGATTTCCACCGTTTATTTCAAACGTTTTACCTAGTTCAATCTCATAACCACTAAGCTGTGCATCTTTTTGTTTGTAATTAGACACCGTGAGTTTCTTTTTCTTTGATGCAGTATCTACAAGATAAATATAATCATCTACATTATTTTTAAAATAAGTAAAGGTACCAAAATATCCATTTCTGTCATAAGCAACCGATAAGTCGATATTACGTGAACTCTCAGTAACAATGTTCGTGTTACCTACTTCATATCTTCCTGTCGCAAGGTGAGCCCCTTTCATGAAAAGCTCTATTGCAGATGGCGCTCTTTCAACATTGGCAAGATCCATGCTTACGTTTAAGAATTCATTGATATCCCTATTAACACTGATAGCCAGGCTACTATTTTCGAAATCTTTATCGAAGTAATCAACTTCTTCCTCTTCGTGCTCTTCATCATGATGTTCCTCTTCCTCTTCATCATGAGCAAGTGAGCCTTTCCTATTGATTCGATCCAATCTAATCGCAAGATCGATATTAAAGATATCTAAGTCAGTACTGGCATAATAACCAATTGAGAATTCTGAACTATCAGTTGGCCTTATGAATGCTTCATGACCTATTGCTGAGACATCTTCTTCAATCATATTAAGCACTGCTCGTTGTGAAAGCACAGCATTAGAGAAGTTAACAACCATGCCATATTCTTTTGCCTCATTTTTGAATGTGGTAGGACCTTCTTCATGATGCTCTTCCTCTTCCTCTTCTTCATGACCTGCTTCTTCAGCATGCTGCTCCATCAAGGAATACTCTGTACCTGCATAATAGTAGTCAATTTTTTTCAGTACGCTATCATCAAAAATATATGCGCCTTCTAAATTAATGACCTCAGAATCAGTAGTAACATAGATTCTCTCTTCTTCATGCTCCTCACCTTCTTCCTCTTCTTCATGTTCTTCGCCATGAAATGGAATCCCATAGAGGCTTTCGATTCCTCTTACAGAGGCGCCAAAATAGCCCCAATCACCAGTTTTAGAAACACCAAAACGCTGTGATTTAGTTTCATAATCAGAATTAGCTAGATATTTTGTATTCTCTTCTTCCTCATGCTCTTCTTCTTCATGAATTATTGCGCCAAAGGGAATCTCATACTTTTCAAAACCAGAATCTTTATAAGCTAAACTGAAATTCAATCCAGCAAGATTATTTTGATAAGAAAATTCACCAGAATTACCACTATTGACTGTTTGTGCTTCAGCTCCTATTCTCAATTCTGACTCTAAAAAATCAGTTCTTGCAATAGTGTTATCAACCACATTAATGATTCCACCTGAGGTTCCGTTTGCATAAAATATCGATGAAGGACCTCTAACAACTTCAATTTGTTGTATGTTATTTAAATCAATATCATTTACATGATCTGCGCCAAGGCCAGCGACATCTCTATTTACTCTGCCATTACTCATTATTTTGACGCGATTTCCAGACATTCCTCGGATAATAGGTTGTCCTACTCCTGCTCCGTAATCTGCAGAAGATACACCCAGAAGATTATTTAATGTTTCTCCAAGGCTTTGAGTTGCCATATTGGCAATGTCTTCTCCATCTAGGAAGTGAATTGGATTATGAATGGTATTAAGTTCTTGCTCGATGTATGACGAAGTCACTATTATTTCGTCAATTACTTCTTGTGCAAATATGTTATTTACGTTGATTACACTCATAAATATGAGTGCATATTTGATTGCTTTCATGCTGATCTCCGATATATATATAAAGTTAATTAAATAGAATTAAGCTTTATAAATAGGGGGAGCTCTTGATTGAAAATTATTGAAACTTTGAGATAAAAAATACTCTTCTTTCTCGATTACCAGAAAATCAAATAGAAAATTTTCCGCAAAATAAATATTGAACTGGACTGGATCAGATGCCTCATTATTACAAAAATGACATTCTAATTCAGATAACCCACCATCATCATAATCGTGCGTTAAAGGATCAAACGCAGCGCTAACAGCGAACAGAATAGCCGCAAAAAGAATAATATATTTTTTATCAAGTAAACTCATAATGTTATAACATAACATATATTATTTACTGTGCAAATGAATTTTGATTCGGTTAATAATCTTGGTTTTAAGGAAATCTTTTAGTAGTCAGTTATTCTGATATTAGAAAGAATCCTAAATCAATCATTAGATATAAATTTGCAAAAAAACCAATCAGATAAAAAATAGTTCTGATGCTGGGGTTCTTATCTGTTGCTATAAAGTAATACAAAAACATGTGAATAATTCTAGTTAATGCATAGATCCATACAATGGAGCTCAATGTACTGGAATCATATCCTGACAAGATGGCTAATAATGCCATTCCAAATATTGGAATAATATTTTCTAGAGAATTCCAAAATACCCTGTAACTTCTAAATAGAAAAGATTCTTGGCCTAAAGAAGAATCCATTACACCAACTTTATAACCTTTTTGTTTTCGATGACTGCGAATTAAAATGATCGCTTGAATGATTATGGTACTTAGAATTAACCATAAACCGAAAAATACTGATTGATAGGTTTCAAGCATTTTATTATCCTAATTTAAGCAGTTTCTCTGCTGTTAATTATTAAAGTCATCAAAGTAAAAATATCTTACGCCCTTTTTTGTTGCAGCATTAGCCATACAATATGCAACATCAGCTGCCTGCACGCCTCTATATTTTCTCAAAGGACCAATTAAAAAAAGATTTAACGGGTAATGTATATATTTTCCAACTCCCTCTAAAAATCTACTTTCTTCCCTATGACCCAGTAGCAAACTTGGTCGATAAATATTGATACTATGAAAATCAATATTTTTAATTTCTTCCTCAACTTTCCCTTTTACTTTTAAATAAAAACTCTTAGCAGATGAGTTCGCACCAATAGAGGTAACTAAGCTAATATTTGTAGCGCCCGATTCTCTTGCTTTTTTAGCAAAAGCAACACAATAATCTAAATCTACTTTTTTAAACTCTTTTTGACTGCCAGCTTTCTTGATTGTTGTGCCCAAACATATATAAACATGATTACAAAAAGGGAGGCTTCCATTATCTAAAAAATTATCATAATTTATATTAAGAATACTTATATCACTGGGTATGTTTTTAATGGATCTTCTAGTGACAGCAATAACTTGATCTCCTTTTGAACTAAGCTCAAGGAGGAGTTTCTTTCCAATAAGACCTGTAGAACCTATCACCAAAGAAATATTAGGCATTGACTCTACTCACTATCAATTATAATTAATTTAAGAGTCATCAAGAAAAAGTTGCAAGCAAACATTAAAATCCAGCATCGCCCGAAGGCCAAGCCGGACTATTACCCAAATCCTGACCATTACAATCAATTTTAGCAATTGCCGCTTCCATAATGCTTAAGCCTTCTTTAAAGGTATCCACATTCATATTAAGAGCAGGATACATCCTAATATTTTCTTCACGGTCACTGATAGCCCATACTCCTGTATGCAACATCTCGTTTCTAACAGCGCGGGCATACCACCAATTATCATCATCTTTTTTATCAGCAGGAGTCTGGAAACTTACACCCAGCAATAATCCACTGAGGCGAACTTGGCGTACGATTTCATATTTACTCTCCCATTTACACATCACGTCTTTAGCAATTTCAGCCAATTTGGCTGCATGGTCGATAATATTATCGCGTTTAAATATTTCAAGTGTTTTTAGACCTGCAGCGCAACCAGCTGGAGTACCAGCAAATGTTGAACTAGCAGAAAAATCGGGATTGTTTCCAAGAATTTCATCGCGGGCTGCTACACCAGCACAAGCTTCAACACCACCGGATAAATTTTTACCTATGACTAAAATATCCGGTACAACATCATAATGCTCAACCGCCCACATTTTTGCGGTGCGCCCCAAGCCAGTCAGTACCTCATCAGCGATCATTAGCCAGTCATTCCGGTCACAGATAGCACGAATCCCTTGAAGGAAACTTTTAGTTGGTATCCAGTTACCCCCTTCAGCCAATCCTGGCTCAACCATAATGGCCGCTATATTATCTTTAGCGGCAATATAGTTTGGGATATGATGCTCCAAATAATGAAGACAATACTCTGAGTACTGCTCTTCGGTCATACCAGCTGGAATATGGTCACTGTGCGGATAAGGTGCAATTATGGCGCCACCATTCCATCCTTCCATGTACTTTCTTGTATTTAAGCCACCAAAAGTTTTAGTCCCCAAACTGTTTCCATGAAATGAAGATGCAAACGTAATAACATGACGCCTTTTTTTATAACACATAGCCATATAAAAAGCCGATTCAGCTGCTTCAGTTCCCGACACCTCATAGTTAAAACGAGATAATGCTTTTTCAGGTGTAATTTGAATTATTTTTTCGGCCAACTCATATCGAAGAGGGTGATCATAATGAAAGCCATATCTTTTTTGGGCCTCATGAATGGCCTCGATAATTTCTGGATGAGCGTTGCCGATTGGATTTGTTGCCCAACCATTTTGAAAATCTATATATTTATTTCCATCTACATCCCAAATATGATCGCCAAGCGCCCTATCAATCATAACTTGACCGGCGGGCCTAAAACCTCGTCTTAATGCTTTTTGCATTTTGTCATTGAATATCAAGCCATTTTGAAAAATTGGTATTCCACGCTCAAGTATTGCTTTTGCTTTAGGTCCTGGTATTACTTTAGTCATAATGAATTCTTTATTTATTTATAATTACAGTTCATGTTATATGATCCGTTTAGTTATTTATAATTACATTTCATATTATATGATCCATTATTTTAGCATTTCAATTAATAGTTGCATGCTTTATGATTTATGAATCTTATTTAGGTGGCACCGCTGAAATGACTAGAGATAAACACATCAATCCAAAGGAAATAGAAGCATTTCTCACCTCATGGAAGGATGGCGTAATTGCTATAGGTAAAGCCTATCAAGAAGCTGATAACTATAAAGATAAAGCCAGCGCTTTTATTGAGAAGCATTACGCTTTTAATTCTGGTGACGTTTTATTCAAACCAACTTATACCAGCAATGTTGTATTTAGAAATAATCCTGACGCTGCCCTGTCTTACTTTATTTCTGGCTCCGTGTCAGAAGATTCTGGTTTTGCAATAAAGCCATGGGAATCTATTAAAGTATCAGATATTAATTTCCTTATAGAAGACAGTCTTTATGCCGTAATGGGGGTACTTAACTTAAAACTTCAAAACTCTAAGGATATAACTAAAATTGTTTTCACTTTTATTTTGGTTAAAAATAATGATGAGCTAAAGATTAAAATTCATCATTCCTCTGAATTGATCTAGTCAATTCTTTTACTGCATGCAATCATTCACATCTATCTTTCTATTTATAGTTATATCTTCTATCTGAAAAAGCTCTAACTCTCTTTCTCCAAGCTTTATACGAACCTTCCTTTAAGTTTTCACGCATAAATTTTTTTACATCTTTCTCGCCCATTCCATATAAGTTTTGTATATTTTCAAAACTGACATGATCGGAGAGGGCCAGTTCTATGATCTCACTTTTTTCACTCTCAGAAAATATTTTCATTACCTATACTCAGTTATAATCCAACTAGAAATCCATATTGAAAAGTGGTTTCAGGAGCTCTTTTTAAATAATCTCAATTTTTATATCAAGTTAAGTTGGAATATCGATTTATTTTTTATGTGGAGCAACTAAGTACTTTTCACCAGTAGCTTGTTTTGCATAATTTTTGAGTATCTCTGGCTGAAGCATCTCCTCAAAAGATATCTCTTGGGTATATTGACTTGCAAATGTAGTTTTAATTTCTTTAGCTACCCGCTCTCTCATTTGCTGGAATCTTTCCATGCCAATTCTTTTTATCATTGGCATTAAAAGCCATCCGCCAAGACCCCATTGCATACCAAATGATCTATTTAGAATAGTCGGCGACTGATCTAGTCCACCATAGATATAAACCTGTTTATATGTGTCTGAACCATATCGACTATATTCTTTAGTGGTTTTATTTGCAGCTATTTCCATGGCGGACAGTATTTGTCCTGGAAGCTTGCCATCATTTCCGCCTCCTGTAGCATCAAAACCTAATGTAGCACCTGTGGCTATTAATGCAGCAATCAAATCTTTCATAAAGCTCGGATCACTGGTATTGCATACATAGTCCGCGCCCATATTTTTAAGTATCTCCACTTGCTCAGACTTTCTTACGATATTAACAAGAGGAATCGAATCATCCTTGCAAAGCCTCAGTAGCATTTGCCCAAGATTTGACGCAGCAGCTGTATTGACAATGCCGCTATGATTTTCCATTTTCATGGTTTCAATAAAAGCTAACACTGTTAATGGATTTACAAATGAAGAAGCCGCCTCTACAGAAGTCGTCTTTTCGTCCATGACCAGACAACTGTTTGCTGGAATACATCGATATTGAGAATACATCGCCCCACCTGCCGCACCAACCGTCTTACCTATTAATTCTTTAGCGTTAGATCCAGCATCTTCAATTATACCGCCACCTTCATTACCAACTTGCATGGATTGACCCACCCTTGATTTCATTGCTTTCATCAGGCCTGGATGTATCTTCATTTTTGCTACTGTGTTATTTCCTGAGCCTGAGATACTTAGACTATCAAGATCAGCTGCAAAACTTATCAGAAGACCTAAATCCGAAGGATTAATTGGCGATGCTTCTACCTTTACTAAGACTTCATTTTCTAGAGGCTTGGGCTTTTCTACTCTAGCAATAGAGATTTCTATACTCCCTTCACTAGTTACCATTGATCTTATTTCTTGTGCGGTTTTTTCTGACATACTTATTTCATCCTTAAGATAGAATTCTGGGTATTAATTTAGGAGTATTCTTCTTATAACTATTATATTTTTCCAAATGCCCCCATTTTTCATGCCCTCTTGCCTCTAATAATCTTATCCCACTTATGTGATTAAGCAGCAAGTAGGTAAATATTGGAGAGAACAATGCTAGGTAGTTCAAACCAACGAAAGAAGGTATGGCCATTACTGTCAAACCTGTCCATAACGTAATTTCACCAAAATAGTTTGGATGCCTTGATCTAGCCCATAAACCCTCATTTATAAATGAATCTTTATTTTCTTCTTTAGAGCGGAATGCAGATTTTTGATTATCAGCAATTATTTCAACAGCAAAACCAAGAATAAATAATGCAAGACCGAGAATAAATATATTATTTACGATCACACCTGTTGGACTGGTAATTGCAACTAAAGCGGCTGAAGAGCATATAAAAACCCACATGCCTTGGAGTGTCCATGTCATAAAAAATCGGGAAAATGATGTTTTAATTAAATTGAATCTCTCATCTTTTCCATCCCTAGATATTCTCATGAATAAGAATGATCCTAGTCTTATAGCCCATATCATTATTGCTCCTGAGACTATTAAATTACTGAAGTTTAAATTTTCGATGCTTTGAGTTGCAATCAAGCAATATATAAAAATACTCAGGTAAGTCAGGCTGCCAGTTAAATCATAGAATTTTTCAGTCTTTAGAGCAAAAGCTGGGATAAAGGCGATCCACTGAATGACAAAAGCAATTATTAAAATATGCTCTAGTAAGTTTGTTCCTGAAATCTCAATACTATTAAAAGAAATCAAACCAGCATAAGTTTTGGTAAAGATAAAAACTCCTGCCGCAATAGCTAAATTTATTAAATGTTTCATCGTTCTCTCCATCTATTTTTAGCCTATGATAACTAATTTTTAATCTCATCTATAAATAAATTTCAGACAGAGCCATTTATTTCGTATTTACTTATTCACACTCAAAGCAAATTTTTTGTAAGATATTGATTTTATTGCGGTAAAGAGCCAAGTATAAGCTCACCTTCTATCATTACAATTGATGGCTTGACCTTCCAGATCTTATAACGATCTAAGTCAAAAAGATTTTCATCGAGCACCAATAGATCAGCTAGTTTTCCAATTTCAATCGACCCTATCTCATTTTCCATGCGAAGCTGGTAAGCGCCATTTGTAGTGTATCCCTGGATCATCATTTCAAGATCGAGTCGTTCAGATGCAGGCATCCTGATCTTATCCTGCCCTTCTTCCCATAATTCCTTCGGATACTGTCGGTTGTGTCCAACCTGCATTCCAAAATATGGGCTTAGTGAAGTATTTAACATGTCGCCACCCCACCATTCATCACTGGAAAAAGTTACGATGACACCAATGTCAAAAAGAGATTTGGGTTGATACAAATTTCCATAACGATCTGCTCCAAGAGACGTCTTGATTACATCATTATTATTGACGCCAAACCACCATGGAGTGAAATTTGCAATAATATCCAAATCTTTGATCCTTGAGATGTCCTCAGAATTAATGAGTTCCAGATGCGAGATAGTGACTCTTGGGTAAAAGTTATCTTTAATAATATTCTTAGCTGCTTCGACGGCATCGATCACAGTCCGAACCGCAAAATCTCCCATGGTATGAACATGCAGGTCCATTTTTTCTTGATTTAGCTCTATCAAAAAGTCTCGAAGCTCGTCCACCGTCAGCATGGTATTTGCAACATAATCGGGATTATCAACGTAGGGTTCTAGCATTGCTCCTGACCGATTTTGATTAATACCATCCATGAAGAGCTTGATAGTATTGAATTGAAGGCGTTCGCCACCGTAAGTATTCCTGTAACGTTTCATCTCTGAAATGGCTAATTTTGTTCTTTCCGGTGTAAAAATTTGATACGTACCTTCATATCGAATCGGTAATCTTCCTTCTCTCTCTAGCTTCGACAGGATACCGTACACAAGATCCTCATAACCAAAGTTACCAGCATCATAAAGCGTCGTAACGCCATATTCGATAAATGTTTGCAATACAGATACAATTTTCTTTTCATGGATCCTTTTGCCGGCATCGTCATTAATTGGAAACTGTCTCGCAAAATGCTGCCAACCAGCACCCTCTTTTACCCATCCCGTCAGTTCTCCGTTTTGATCTCGGACGTAGGTTACAATACCCTCTAGGGGGTCTGGTGAATTCTCATCAATGCCTAGGACTTCTAAAGCTTTGGAGTTCAGCCACCTATCATGCCAAGCATTACTTGCAAACCATACCGGACGATCGGGAACAATGAGATCTAGCTCCCTTTTGTTTGGCCCTTCAGAGCCCTTCACATACATATCAATCGGCCAGCAACATAGTCGTAAATATTCGTCATCAGGGTGATCATTTGCGTATTTTTCTACCGCTGCGAGCATTGCTTCCCGGCTAGTTTCCGAGATTTCACCATATTTTTCAACATCGACATAACCCGGGTGGGCATGAGAGTCGATTATACCAGGAATGACAAAACGCCCCTTAAAATTAGTGGAACGGGTGCTTTGGGATTCGTACTTTGATACTCCCGCCTCATCACCAACATAAATGAATTTACCGTCCTTAATGGCTACGGCTTCAGCCCATGGCTGTTTATCATCTGACGTAAAAATTTTAGCCCCAGTGATAATTAGATCTGCACTTTCATTCGTGCTGATATCAGAATTAAATTGGCAGGAACTTATCAGCAAAATTAAAAATGCTGCAAACCATGTGCAGTTTTTGATTTTCATCAGAATTTTATTCTCCTATTCAATAATCACATAAATTATTTCTATTCGAACTATCTATTTCATACAAACCATATCACTCTTTAGCCTATGGATATTTAAGATATCTGAACATGCTCTAATTATATGGTCTTTTGATCAGTTAGATTATAGGCAGGCCGTGTTACCGAGTAAGCCCAATAGAAGAAAACAAACTGTAATGCTAGACGAGCATAAAGCAGTGAAATAGAGAGGTCAGGAAATGCCTCGGGCGTAATAGCCATATAAATATTAGCAGGATAAACAGCAATCAGCAGGGCAACTAAACCCCAGCCAGCTATTTTTCGGAGGCGAGGAATCAAAACACAGATGCCTCCTAGTACCTCAAAAAAGCCACTGAGATAAACAGCCTCAGAATGCAATGGAAATGCCGGGGGCATAATGGATAAATAAAAATTTGGATTAACAAAATGATCTACACCCACATTAATAAAAAATGCAGCCAATCCAAATAAAACCAACTTTTTCCACCAGCCAGTAGGTAGTTTAAGTGCAGCAAGGAAGATAGTTATAGTATTCATTTTTATCATTCTTCAGCCTTTTTATTGCTGCCCTCTTTGCGTTATTCCACCACACTTAGGACATTTACCTGTAGCAGAGGGCGCATAGGTTAGAAACTCAATAAATCCGCAAGTTGTATTCATACATTTGTAAAAAAAAGTTGTCATATCTTATAAGCCTTTGAAATTAATAATCTCGAACTGTTAACAGATTTATTTTTTATCATAAATTAAACAGGGGCAACACTTTAGCCTTCGCCTGCTTTTTTATTTTTATAATAACCCCTGAAAGCAATGTAAGTCTGTATCAAATTAGCTATAACGAAAGCATATAAATCTACAAATATAAAAACTGCTGCTCCAGAAAATCTGCTGATACCTGTGAGGATATAACCATTTAATCTAGTTTCATGTTTCACTGAACTGACCAGATACAAGCTCATAATACTAAGAATTAAAACTACCCACTGCCCGTATTGTAAAAAATCTTCAATCATCACTTATTTCCTTTTATTTTATAATCTTATCCTAGATAACATTCCCTTAAGGATAAAAGAATTAAATGCGATGAACTAGATAAATTGAAATTTTACGTTTTAAATTATCTTAGGCATACTAAAAGTATGAAAAATAAAATATATAAAGCTATATATCTTGCAGATTACCTTCCAGATGTAATGGAAAAAATTGAAGTATCACTCTTGGATAATAAAGAGATCATTGATTACGCTGTGCGTATTGATGGTTGTGCTCTTGAATATGCAAGCGACCGTCTTAAAAATGATAAAGAAATCGTACTAAAAGCAGTCAATAACGATGGTTCAGCACTGTCTTATGCAAGCGATAACCTAAAAGATGACAAAGAGATCGTGATGGCTGCTGTAAAAAGCGATGGCTGGGCTTTGTCAGACGCAAGTGATTCTTTAAAATCAGATAAGGAAGTATGTTTACAAGCAGTTATTACCTCTGGAGATGCTGTTATAGACGACATAGACGATTCTCTTAAGAAAGATAAAGAAATTATTACTGCTCTAGAAAACTTTGA
>Ga0308019_10002154_pt1 | contig 11439 bp, 11 predicted proteins | sample Neamet284_FD_203135 | JGI IMG/M metagenome (GOLD analysis project Ga0308019, IMG submission 203135) | Marine microbial communities from water near the shore, Antarctic Ocean - #284 | ecosystem: Environmental > Aquatic > Marine > Unclassified | place: Southern Ocean | collected 2014-10-01
AAAGAGTTCGGCAGATTTTAATTTTGAAGATGAATATTACTTCACCATGCCTGCAATATCCAATCATCAATAGTACAACTATTGTAGTCAAATAGTGTTGATTAAGAAAAAAGAGAGAGTATCTTATTTCATTACGAGTTGTACGGTAAAGGGAGTTTTTTTATAATTACGCATACATATTAAAAAAACAGCATAAATATACCGATAATTTGAAGTCATTAATTGTCAAGATTATCCACAATTAAAGAAATTTTTGAATTATTTATAAATAGGCGAAAATTTTACATGTTTCCAATTGTAAACACTCCCGAACAGGCATATGGAATGATTGTGAAAACAGATATGGATTATCTGATAATGGGGAACTATCTAGTTTCAAAAAAGGATTAAAATGTCTGTACAAGTTTCATACAAAAAACAATTTATATTTTTTATACTTCTAATATTGATTTTTGCAGTTATGGTTGAGGTTATTCTTCACGTTCTGGATATAACTCCCAAAAATTGTTATATACAGAATAGTTCATTATATGATGAGATTTCAGAAGATCAAAAACAAAAACTGTGTGATGAGTTAACTCGTATGGGCGGAGCTGTAACTCGGTCATTAGCACCAATACCTCTTCTCACTCCAAATCAACAGGGGGGATTTGTGAATATTAATTCGGATGGTTTTAGAGGAGAAGAATTTAATTTCTCAGAGACGGATTACAAAATATTCTTTTTAGGTGGTTCCACTATTTTTGGTGTTGGTTCTCTATCTGATGAAACTACAATTCCATGGCAAGTAGAAAAAAAATTACAAGAAAAGGGGTATGATGTAAAAGTAATTAATGCAGGAATTCCAGCGGCTACAACTCTTGATGAATTATATTTATTAGATAATTTTCTTTTAAAATATAATCCAGATATGGTAGTAATGTATGATGGGTATAATGACGCAGGTGGATTTAACTTGAGAAAATTCCATATTCCTTATGATGAATTCATAAACAACGATGCAAAATTAAATAATATTCCATACACTAAAGAAAAAATTGAAAGTAATGGGACTGGAATAATAAAAATACTTGAACAAATTAACTATAAAACTGGACTTGGAATTATAACATATTATAAAAATTTGATGAATACATCAAGTACACCAGTCATACCAGTTAGTCAAAATATGACGGAGACGGACCCAAAAATCCTCCATTTTATTGAAAATTATATGATGACAAATTGGTCTAAAATATGCTCATTAGGAAAAAGCAGTGGATTTCAAGTCGTTAACATTATTCAGCCTATTTTAGGTACAAGTGATAGAATAATCAGCTATAATGAAAAAGAAGTTATGTCTGAAGATAGGTTTGAAAATCGCTTTTTGACATATTTAAAAGAAATTGATCTTGATTATGGTGAAATAAAATCATGTGAAAATATTTATGATTTAAGAAATACGTTTGTAGATATGGATGGGGTTCAAATTTATTATGATGAAGGCCATATGAGTGATTTTGGTAATGTCATTATTGCTGAAAAAATTACAGAAAAAATAATTCCATTAATTGAAAATGATTTGAGTTAATTTAAATAGTAATAGAAAATAAATTCATTAATTAATTGTAATATGATCGGGATAGATTTTTTCAATTAATTCAAGAGATTTTTTATGATCATCTAAATCAGAACATGGCCAAATAAATTGATTTTTCATTACCACATTTTCTAAAAAATGTTTTAGTTGAAAATAAAAACCAGGTTTAAATTTAATGTCTTTTTCAGATGGAATTATTTCTTTAACAGAATCTTTTGTAAAAATTTTACAATTTTCAAGTGGATTAAATACAATTCGTGTATTATCAGCATATATTGTTACAGACCAAGTTCCAGGAGATAACCAATTACTATTATACATAAATTTTATATTTTTTTTAGATACTCCTATTGCATTAAAGGCTAATTCAGAAGGATTAGAAAAACTAGAAATAGTCTCAATATCGCCTGAAAAAAATCTAATTATATCAATACAATGAATAGAATTTACAAACATCCAATGTTTTTTTGTATTAGAAGAAAATTTTTCCTTAGATATATCAGAAAGACGTTCTGGTGCTTCCACATATATCGAATTAATTTTTAAATTTTTTGAAGTTAGATAATCTAGAGCTAAATGAAAAATAGAATAAAAACGTCTATTTGCACCTACCATTACAGGAGTAGAAAAATTTTTGTTAAATTTAATGACATCATCTAATTCTTGAGAACTAAAACCTACAGGTTTTTCTATTAAAATCGGTTTTTTTAATGGGATAAATTGTTTTAAAACATTACAATTATGTTCTGCACTAGTCATAATAACAAAAAAATCACAATCAAGGGTCATAGCTTCTTCAATTGTTTGAAATATTTTTGTAATTCCTAATTTTTTACCCTCAAGTTTTGCATACGCATAATCTCTTGAAAAAATACCAACTATTTCACAATTTAATTCATTAAGAACTTCAATATGTTTTGATGAAATATCACCAAATCCTATTAAAATTGTTTTCATGTTACCATAAATTGTTTTTCATAATATGAATCAGTAATGGGTAACTCAATTAATTCAAGTGTTTCAAACGATTTTCTAATTGCAGAATAAATTTCAACTTTATCACGAGCCATATCAGCACTAGATTTTAATGTATTTTTAGATATTAGATTTTCAATCATTCTTTTTATCAAAATTTCTATTGGTTCAAAATTAAGAATAGATTTTTTAATTATAGGATTAGGAATTCCATAAAAATGATTTTCTTTTTGTTTATCATTATCTGATCTAGCACGAATAATTAGAGCATCATTAAATTCATCAATTATCATTCGTCCATATTCTCCAATTATTTCAAATTTTGGTTGTAATCCAAGATCATCACCCATCTCAAAAAAAGATCTTGCTTCATTTTCAAAATTAAGTAAAAAATAACCCCCTGGATCTTCAAATTGTGAACCACGAGGATTAGGTAAATTTTTGTTTATAGGAATTGCAAAAACAGATTTAATTTTACTATTAAGAAGAAAAATTGCTAAATCAACATAATGAGTTCCCAATGTAGAAATTCCACCAGCACCACTGCTAATAATTATTGAACGTGGAGTTCCAATACAATTTTCTTTAAAGAGTAAATTCCAAATGTCTTCATAAGTTTTTGAAAATCTGCGAATATAATTTACAGATAATCTAGTAGATGAATGTTTTAATAAAGATATAATTTCATCCGCTTGCTTTATCGATGTAGTAAATGGTTTTTCACAAATTATATATTTAATATTATTTAAAATTCCAAATTTCATTATTTCATAATGAGATGGACCTTGGGTGGATATAACAAGACAGTCAATTGGGGTATTTTCAATGGCTTTAGTATAATCAGAAAAAAATGGAAAATCAGTATTTTTTTCATTGACATCACACACAAATTTTACATCATAATTTAATGATTTAATGACTTTAGAATATCTTTCACCCATTCTACCAAATCCTATTATTCCAAAATCCATACAAATACAGTCAAAGTGGCATATAATTACTATTTATTTTTATAAATTCCACTAATATCATAAATTTATTAAAATTTAATTATAGAATTAAATTAATTAAAGTGCTAATAAAACAATTAAACGTTAAGGTGAATAAATGGAATATAATTTTAAAAATAAAATTGGGATAAATAATATACAAATAGGAATAGATGAGCCATGTTACATAATTGCTGAAATTGGTGTAAATCATAATGGAGATATTTTATTAGCAAAAAAATTAATTGATGCTGCAGTAGATAGTGGTGCAAACGCAGTAAAATTTCAAAAAAGATCTGTAACTGATCTTTATAGAAAAGAAGCATTAGATGATCCAAACATAGAAAGTCAGGGATTTGAAATACTATTAGCAGAATTAAAAGAAATTGAATTAAGTAAAGAACAGTATAATGAAATTATTAAGTATTGTATAGAAAAAAGAATAACTTTTCTTTGTACAGCTTGGGATAAAGCAAGTGTTGATTTTTTAGAAACATTAGATCTTCCAGCATATAAAATATCCTCAGGCGATATGACTAATCTTCCACTAATTGATTATATTACAAAATTAAAAAAACCTTTGATTATTTCTACGGGTATGTCTACATTAGAAGAAATTGAAAAGACAGTAAATTTTGTAAAAAAAACAAAAGTTCCATTTATTTTACTTCATGCCAATAGTACATATCCATCTCCAATTGAATCCCTTAATCTAAGTCTCATTTCACATTATAGATCAAAATTTAATGTACCAATAGGATTTAGTGATCATGAATCAGGGGTAATTGGTTCCATCACAGCTGTAAATTTAGGTGCAGTAATTATTGAACGACATATCACTCTGGATAAAAAAATGAAAGGTCTAGACCATTCATCTTCCTCGGAACCTAAAGAATTCAAAGAAATGATACAATTAATTAGATTATCTGAAAAAGCAGTTGGTAAACCAATTAAGAAAATGACGCGAGCTGAGGTTTTACAAAGAGAAGTTGTTGCAAAAAGCTTAATCTGTTCATCAAACATAAACAAAGGAGACACATTTTCTAAAGATAATATTGAAGTTAAAGGACCTCAAAGAGGTCTATCTTCACAATATTTTTTTGATATAATTGGACAGGAGTCTAGTAGAAATATTCAGAAAGGAGAATATCTCTTAAAACAAGATTTAACAGATTAACATCATATTAGTTAAGAAATTCTTAAAATAACCATTAGATTAATTTCAAATGTGCAAAAATTAACATGTAGATTATGTAAAAGTAGTGAATTGTATTCTTTTTTAGATTTAGGTTATTCTGCTTTAGCAGATAATTTCATTAATTCATCTCAATTATCAGAATCTGAAATATTTTATCCGTTAACAGTAAATTTTTGCAAAAATTGTGGATTTTTTCAATTATCATATGTTGTCCCTCCAGAAATTATGTTTAACAAAGATTATCCATATGATTCATCTACAACAAAAACTGGAAGAGAACATTTTACTTTAATGGCATCTGATATTTCTGAAAAATATAAATTTTCACCAAATTCACTTGTATTGGATATAGGAAGTAATGCGGGTGTTTTATTATCAGGATTTAAAACAAAAGAATTTAGAGTTCTAGGGATAGATCCTTCTTCAAGGGTAGCAGATATTGCAATTAAAAATGGAATTGAAACAATTGTTGATTTTTTTTCATTAGAATCTGCATCAAAAATTCTACAAAAATATGGGGAGTGTTCAATAATTACGGCTACAAATGTTTTTGCTCATATTGATGATCTTGATGAATTTATGATTGCAATTAAAAAACTATTAGCACATGATGGAATTTTAGTTATAGAAGCTCCATATTTGGTTAATTTAATTGAAAATTTAGAATACGATACAGTTTATCATGAACACTTATCATATATTTCATTAAAACCATTAATTGCATTTTTTAAAAAATTTAATTTAGAAATTTTTAATGTAGAAATGCAGTCAATTCATGGGGGAACAATGAGATATTTTATAGGTAAAAAAGATCAACATAAAAAAACAGAAAATGTAAGTAAATATTTACAAATAGAAAATGAAAAAGAAATTTATACAGAAGCTAAACTTAAATTATTTTCAAAAAAAGTACATCAGCATAGACAAGAATTAATGAATTTGTTATATGATATTAAAAAACAAAATAAAACCATTGTTGGGATCAGTTCACCAGCTAAAGGTAATACATTACTAAATTTTTGTAAAATAGGACCTGAATTATTAAATTATGTTACAGAAAGAAATCCTTTAAAAATTAATAAATTTACGCCTGGAATGCATATTCCAGTAAATTCTGATGACGAATTATTAAAAAATATTCCAGATTATGCATTAATTTTAGCATGGAATTTTTCTGAGGAAATCATAAAAAATAACTTAGATTATCAAAAAAAAGGTGGTAAATTTATTATTCCAATTCCAAAACCAAAAATAATTTAACAAACATTGATTTTAAAAATAATTTTTTATGTAAAAAATTTAATTTATAAATTTTAATCAAAGACAAATGTTTTTTTCATTTTATCTGACTTTCTAGCTTTATCCATTATTAGTGCTTGATTGAGTAATTCTTTTTCAAAATCTAAATTATTCAGAGTATTTGATAATAAATTTTTACAAAAATTAGTAACCATTAATTCAAATTGATCATATTGAACTAATTTAATATTTTTTTTATTATTTTCAGTTTGAATACGGATTTTTGCATTCATATTTTTTCTAATATTAAAAGCTCTTTCAAGATATATTGTACCCTTACTTCCCCAAATTTCATATGTAGATTCAAACATGTTACAATAACTAAATAATCCAAATGCAGTTCTATTATCTGAATATTCAATCAAAATACTTCCCTTTAGATCAACTTCTGTTTTTTTATCAAAAGATAAACTACAATTTACAGATAACGGTTTTGATTGATAAATCATATTACTTGCCCTTATCATATAACAACCTATATCATTTAGAGCTCCACCACCTAAAAAATTTTTGAATCTAAAATTTTTAGTTGAAAAGGGCAAATTAAATCCAAATTTACCATTAAAAGATAAATTATTCCCAATTTTACCTTGGTTTATTATTTTAATTACTTTTTCATGTTGAGGATGATACACAAATGAAAATCCTTCTAATACACGTACTTGATTTTTTTTACATATATTAATAATTTTTTTTGCAGATTCATAAGATGTAGTAGCAGTTTTTTCACATAAAATATGTTTGCCATGTTTTGCAGCTTTTAATATCCATTCTTCTTGAAGTGCTATTGGTAAAGAAATGTAAACTGCATCAACATCTTTTTGTTCTAAAACTTCGTCATAGTTTCCATAATTAACACATGAAAATTGGTTTGCAAATTTTTTTGCTTTTTCTACTGATCTGCTACCAATAAACTGTAATTCTGCATTCCCTGCTTGTAAAATAGAAGGAATTGTATTTCGTTCTGCTATTGATGAGCATCCAATTATTCCAAATTTAATTTTCTTTTTCATTAGTAATTGTGAATGAATCTATGTCCTGTATTCTAAATGTATCTTCCTCATATCCAGTACCCTTTCTACTTTTTGATGTAAAAACTAGACATTCATAATCTTCTACAGCTTCTAAAGCATGATAATGAAATGGTGGAAATAATATCATGTCCATTACATTAAGTTCAGTTGTTTCAATTTTTGCATTTTTATCTAATAGATTTTTTGTGATGGCTTTTACTCTACCTTTTGTTACTAGTGTATACTGTTTTTGTTCTTTATGATAATGTTTTCCTCTAGTAGAAGATTTTTTGCTTTTAAGTAATCCCACATGATGGATTGATTCATCAGTTAACAAGTCAAAAATTGAACCTCTTTCATCCTCAAAAACAGGTTTAATTTTTGTTATTTCCATCTGTCTATCTGATTACTTTAAAGATTATAAATTAATCTTATAAAAAAATCAAATACAATAGTTTCTCAAATTAATTTAAAAACACTAATAGTCATTTTATCTGAAATTAATTATATGATTTTAGGAATGAAAGTAAGAAAACATGACATACAAGAGATGTTAAAATTTAATTCAAAAATTTTAGAATTTCATTTTTCTGATAGTGATCTTAATTTAACTTTGAATACAACTTTTGATAAACAGCTTATGGTTCATTGTTATGAATATTTTGATAGAAAAATAGTAGATATGGTAAGTTTGAAAGAAACTCATCAAATTCATTCAAAAGAAAAAAGTATTGAATTAGTTCAAGCAGCAATTGATAAAACTGTTGAATTAAATGAACATTTTGTGGGTACACCTAGTATCATAGTGCATCCGGGAGGATATTCACTTGAAGAATTAAGTTCAGAGGATATTCAATTAATGAAAAATACATTACATGATTCAGTTAAACAATTAGATACAAAAAACATACATCTTCTATTAGAAAATATGCCACCTTATGGTTGGTTTTATGGAGGTAGATGGAATAGTAATATTTTCTTGGATTCATCCGACTTGCTAGATTATTGTAAAAATACAAAAAATAAAGTTTGTTTTGATCTTTGTCATTCTCAATTATATTGTAACAAACAAAATATTTCATTTCTTGATCAATTAGAACAAATTTGTGACTATACATCTCATTTTCATTTATCCGATGCGGAAGGTTCTGAAGAAGAAGGATTACAATATGGTGAAGGTACTTTACCTTTTAAAGAAGTTATTCCAATATTAAATCGCTATCCATCAACAAGTTTTGCTATTGAAGTATGGAAAGGTCATGAAGAAGGAGGTAAAGGATTCGGAGAATTTTTAGATAAGATAAACAAAGAAGGTTTAGATATCACATGACAAATGCATTAATTTTTGGTCTTACAGGTCAAGATGGAGCATATCTAAGTCAATTTTTATTAAAAAAAGGATATAATGTATTTGGAACATTTAGACGAACTAGTCACAGATGTTTTGAAAGATTAGACGAGTTGGGAACATTTGATGATATAAATAGAATAAAAGCAGATTTAGCAGATCCATCTTCAATTCAATCCGCAATTAAACAATCTCAACCAGATGAAGTTTATAATTTAGCTGCACAATCATTTGTAGGTGCATCTTTTCAACAACCAATTTTAACTTCAGACATTACAGGTATTGGAACGTTAAGGGTTCTTGATGCAATAAAAGAAAATGTACCAGATACTAAATTTTATCAAGCATCATCAAGTGAAATGTATGGAAATCATTCAAACATACTTGACGAAAAATCTTCTTTTAGACCTGCAAGCCCCTATGGAGTTGCAAAAGTATTTTCACATCACATGACACATCATTATAGTGAAACATACAATATTTTTGCCTGCTGTGGGATTTTATTTAATCATGAATCACCTTTAAGAGGATTAGAATTTGTAACTAGACGAATTACGTATAATTTAGCGAGAATCAAGTATGGGAATATTTCCAAATTTACTTTAGGTAATATTAAAGCTAAAAGAGATTGGGGATTTGCAGGCGAATATGTTGAAGCAATGTGGCTTATGCTACAACAACAAAAACCAGATGACTATGTAATTGCTACAGGTGAATCACATTCAGTTGAAGAATTTTTATCTTTAGCAACAGAATATGCAGGTTTAGGAGATTGGAAAGATTTAGTAGAAATTAGTGAAGCAAATATGAGACCAATGGATATAGATAATCTAGTAGGAAATGCATCTAAAGCAAAAGCAAAATTAAATTGGAAACCAAAAATAGGTTTTAAAGAACTTGTAAAAATTATGGTAGAACATGATATGGAATTTTTTAAATTAAGAATGGATCCATTTAATCATCATAATTAAAATATTTTTAAATTATGAATTTATGATTTTTTGATTTGCATCTAACAAATCTAATTTGGTGTCAATATCTATAGATAATTCTTGAGGCATTTCAAAAAATCCTATTTTTCCAGATATCCTACACTTCGATTTTTTAAAAGAAGAGTATTTTGTAATGTATATCGCACCATTTTCAATAAATTGATTATCAAAATCTTGTCTATTAGGTCTTGCTTGAGGATTATAATTTATTGGAACAGCATTAGTATTTTTAATATTCCAGAAAAAATGATGAGAAGTATAACCACTTAATAATGAATCAAATTTCGATGTTAGAAAAAATTGTAATGCATTATCAATGTGTTTTTTAGTTCTTAATGGAGAAGTGTTTTGTAAAAGTATAATTATATCAGGATGATAATTTTCTTTTAATTTTAGATATTTTAAACAATGATCAATAACAGGCTCAATACGTGCGGAATCATTTGCCAAATGTTTTGGTCTTTTGATAATATCCGCTCCCAATTTTTTAGCTCTTTCTAAAATTTTAGAATGATCAGTACTAACAATTGTTCTTGTGATAAATTTAGATTGTAATGATGCATTTACAGAATAATCTAATAATGGTTTTCCATTTAATAATTGTAAATTTTTTAAACGTATTCCTTTTGAACCACCTCTAGCAGGAACAATAGACATAATTTCCATGTTTATAATGAGATTATTTCACAAATATCAACTTGGCGCAAAACATAAAAATCCCTATAGGGAATTTTTAAAAAAATAATCTAAAGTTGATTTTATTCCAGCCTTTATGTTTACAGTAGGGTTCCAACCTAAAGAACAAATTTTAGAATTATCTACATGAAAATTTCCTACATCCACTTTTTTTGTATAATTTGGAGAATCAACATAAGATACAGTAGTACCAGTTAATTCATGAAGTAAATCTCCAATTTCATAAAACCAGGTTTTACTTCCTGAAGCTATCCAATACACATTTCCAGATTTTCCTTTTTGCATCAAAATCTTTAATGCACTAATTACATCAGAAATATAGATTATATCTCTAAAAAATTTACCATGATTATAAATTGAAACTTCTTTACCTTTGTATGCTTGATAAATTAGAAAATTTAATGCATTTTTAGTTGGAGTTTTATATTGTTCAAGAGGACCAAAAGAATTTGTAATTCTAAAAACAATAGTATCAATATTAAATAAATTATGATAAATTTTACAATAATGTTCACTTGTTAATCTATTACTACCATAAATTGTTGTAGGATTACAAATAGAATTTTCATTTATTGGTAACTCAATAGGTTTTCCAATCACAATAAATGTACTTCCAAGAATAAATTTACAAGGTAAAGAATTATTTCTTATTATTTCTAAAATAGCTAAAGTAGATTTAGTATTAACATCTACATCATACATAGGATTTTCAAATGATTTTTTATGTGATGTTTCTCCAGCCAAATGAAAAATTATATCAGGTTTATGTTTTAAAATAGATTTAGAAAGTTTTGAAAAATCAGTTACATCAACGTAATCAATATTAATTTTATCAGTAATTTTAACATTATTTAATTTATTTTTATTTCTAATTAGTAAAATTATATCATGATCATCAAATGATAAAGAATTTATCAAATTACTTCCTACAAAACCACTACCGCCAGTAACAAGAATTTTCATCAGTATTCACCTTTCAATTTTAATAATATAGAAATATTTTTACTTAAAAATACACAAGTAAAATTCAACATTTTTTAAAAGATAAATTTAGGGCATCATAATAAGATTGAACATTACCAACATCCAATTCAAATTCAGAAGAACCAATTGGAATTGCAAGGACTTTATGTCCATCAGTGATTAATTTTTTTATAGCATCAGTAAGCTGATATTCATTATTTTTCCCACGCTTAATTTTATGAAGATATTTAAAAATAATAGGCTTGAAGATATAACAAGGCAATAAACCATAATCAGATTTTGGTTTAATAGGTTTTTCATCAACATCAGTAACAGAAAATAAAGAATTAGAAATTTTAACTAATTCAGGCACACCATAATTTTTTG
>Ga0308019_10002157_pt1 | contig 11433 bp, 9 predicted proteins | sample Neamet284_FD_203135 | JGI IMG/M metagenome (GOLD analysis project Ga0308019, IMG submission 203135) | Marine microbial communities from water near the shore, Antarctic Ocean - #284 | ecosystem: Environmental > Aquatic > Marine > Unclassified | place: Southern Ocean | collected 2014-10-01
CTGCTTTCACGCCTGCTGGAAGACCAGCAGCTTGTGCAAGATGTTCTTGAGAAGGGACATATCCGAATGGAATTCCTTTCTCAGCACAGATAAGTGGGACGTGAGCGAGAAGTTCAGGTGGGTTGACATCTTCTGCAAGAATAATGAATTGGGCAGTTCCGCGCTCTGCGGTCTTTGTCACTTCATTGCTACCTTTCTTAATGCGGCCATTGGAATTGGCTTGTAGCATGTCGTAAATCTTGTTGGATACTTCTTCAGGGGTTTCAAATTGCACGTGTACAGTCACTGGAATCACTCTGTCCTCTTGTTAAGGGCATTTTCACCGCACAACCTCGCGGATATAAACACGACGGAAAGAATCAACAGCCCACTTTGCTAAAATTAGAGTTATTTATCCGCTTTTAAAAAATCTAAAAGAGAGGCTGCGGACTCACAACTCCCAATCCAGGCGTTCAAACAATTCTTTTACGCCACGAGCAAGTGCAGGGCCGCCGGATATCACATCGCGAGGATTTGACAACGAGCCGGTTGCATGAACTCCATCGACATAACGAATCAATCGTGCTATCGCTCCACCAGTAAAAAGTCCGTGAGAGCACGCAGCGTGAACAGCGATGGCTCCTTGGTTCCGAAGAGCTTCCGCAGCCCGACAAATTGTTCCACCTGTAGCAATCATGTCATCGACTATAGCGACTGTTTTCCCCTCTACATTGAGATCTTTGGCTTTATGGACAATAGTATGTGCATCAATCCTCGTCTTTTCTAAGTAAGAGAATTCACAATTGATTTCTTTAGCTACCTTTGATGCACGTTCGATAGCACCTTTGTCGGGTGAAAGGATGAAGTCGGGTTGTACCGTTTCTTGTAGGTGAAGTGCGAGTTCTGGCATTGCCGAAGTGAAAGCCACAGGGACTGGTAAGCCTTGGAGAACTGAGGGGGCATGCAAATCAAAGACGATTATTCCATCGCAGCGAGAAGCGAGAAGATGTCCAATCGCTCGAGCAGAGACGGCCTCTCCAGGTTTGAATCGCTTGTCTTGTCGAGAATAACCAAAGTAGGGGACCGCCAGTAAAACTCCGGGGCCAACATCAGCCATAGTTTGGGGGCCAATCTCACGAAGATTTTCCATGTTACCTTTTCGAACATCATTGATTGCCTCAAGCATGAGCAGTGTTTCGACAATTCCAGCATCGGGGAATGTATTTGATACAAGAACAACCGGCCCTTTTCGTACCGCTTCGATGGTTTCAGTGGGGATTCGAATATAACCTTCAGAATCTGGGAATCGGCGAGTTTCAAGTGGGTGGTGTTCCCAATTCAACGACTCAGCCAATTGTTCAGCCAATAATCGAGAATTACTCCCAGATAGCACTACCATATGATTCCCTTATGATGAGCGAAGCAGTGCTCCTTCATGTTCTTTGCGAGTGAAGAGGTCTAGGAAACAGTGTGACAAATACAAGTGATTGAGAATAAGAGAGTGCGCGAGGCAGGACTTGAACCTGCGGCCTCCCGGTTATCAGCCGGGTGCTCTAACCGACTAAGCTACCCGCGCAACTGCAGTTCGGCCGACTCACCCCCCCATCATAAGAGTGACGGAGCAAACAAGGTCACAAAGGCCTTCAATCGGAACTCATTCTTCTTCATCGCTCATCTCATTGAGTGAGACATACGAAGGCAGAGTGAGGACTTTATCGAATGTTCGCGAAAGAACAACTTCGTCCAATCGCTCACGTGTTCGCGAAAAAGCATTGATTGGTATTCGCAACAGTGCTTCAACGCCGTATTTCTTTTGAACTCCAATACGAACTTGGACGATGACGCCCTTGTAGGTGCGCTTCACTTTGAATAAGTCAGTGATGACGCCGATCTCTTGGCCTTGATTGTCAAGGACCGCGCGGTCAAGCATTTCATCTGGGGCATACAGTTTTTCATCAATACGTACGGTATTGCGCCATCTGCGTTGTAATTCTCTCATCGACTTCGAAAGTTTCACAGTTCCATCGTTACGGATGCTGTGGACCAATTCCTTTGGAAGAGGTACGAGTTCAGCGGGCTTCCGCAAGAATTCATCTGCCACATCCGATTCCACTTGCAATCTCATCGATCGCACGCGTGCTTCATTCGGGTGGTGGCGCTCACCAACTATTTTTCCTACTTTCTTATCATTTACGTACACATCTCTTTGGAGTAATTCCTGGATGTCATATTTATCGTTCGGCATTTTCCCATCTCCTCGCCAGTTCAACCCGGCTTACCCCCTGCTTCACATGAAAGGACTTATACCCTTTGGCGATTAAAAAGCGATTTCCAATTGCATTGGTCGTATAATTTATTGCTGTTCCAATTGGGAAACCGATTATTTTTCGATTTAAAGCAATGTCGTATAATTTATTCTGGCAATAGGGGTTCAAGAAAGCCGAGGGCTTTTCCTTTGAGATTCTATAGATGAGGCATACTTTCAGATAAAGTCTTTAATTTAGGCATTTTTCTAATATAAAATCAATTATTTATGCCTCTCCCGCCAGGCTGCACAATGTCACTATCTGTATGGGATCCAAGCTCTCGTTGACAAAGACTCCAAACAGACACCTTTGAAATTCAGAATTAGAAGAAGATACTATTTGAATTGGATTTCCGATTTTCCAATTGAAATATTCACTTTATTGAAGTCGTATAATTCTCTTTGATGAACAAATTGATGTACGTTTGTCCTCTGGACGGAGATATGCGTCAAGCACCCGTCATCCATCTACGAGGCCTTGACTCCAGTATCGGTTTTGCCTTGGTTGAACGAATCCTCCGTACCGATGCTCATCTTGTCGTTCCTCGAAAGCATTACCAAGATGTCTTGCAACGTTATGCTACTGAACTTGAGTTTGGAGAATGTGAACTTCATCCCGCAGACCAACTCCACTTTGCATCAGGTCATCGCTTAATGCTGATCGGTTTGGGTCCTTTTGATGAACCGAGCGATGGAGAAAACGGATTCGAAGTCGATGGCCTTGAAATTATTTTGACAGCTCCTGCGCACTTGGGTATTGAAGTCGACACAGAATGGGTTGACTGCCTTATTCTAGTCCATGACCTGTTGCCCCGTGTCAAAGATTCAATTTGGGGCTCTTCATTCTTCAGCCAATGGATGGCTCAATTGAATGCACACGAGGTTCCTTCTTCAAACGGTAAAACTGAACATTGGTGGGTGAGTGATATCGATGTTGCTGATGCTTTCGTTCGAATGCTAATGAGTGATGAGCCGTTCCCGAGTCAGTTGAAAGTATCGGGTCGTCGGGCATGGAGTCAATCTCAAACAATCGAGGAATTATCACTGCTGCATGCACGTACATTGGCAGGGAAAACAGGTCACTTTGGTGTTGAACATCTAACCGCTGCACCGACTCCGAAAATTGAAGTGAAATCGTTGATTGTTAACCCATCAATGCCGATGAGTCGTGAAGAAAACTCTCAACAACGCCCAGACCTTTCTCCATTGCATGATGTATTGTTTCGAATAGATGGGGATGGATGGCGCCCATTGGTACCTATTCGAACCGCTTTGATGCATGCTCTTGTAGACTATGTCCAATGAATCTCAGAGGGTTTGAGCGCCGCCTTCTGGAAGGAAATTCAAATCAGTAACGTTGCCAACTAGAGTTGGGCCTGCTAAGAAGGTACCCATGATGCCAGTATCTCCACTTGGGTTGTGAGAGAGCGAAAGCCATGGTCGTCCATAGGCATCGATTTGCATGTCGATGAAATCACCAAATCCGCCGCATCGCTCGTAGCCACAGGTTGGACTTGCATTGTCAAGTGGGTCTTCTTGGGCATTGATTTGGACCGTAGTGATGAGTGGTGAGGCATTGAATGCATCTGTAATTACAGAGATGTATCCGTGCCATACTCCATCACCTTCGGTACCGATGTAGCCGAAAGCAACTCGTCCAGGATCGCCAGCGATAACCACAGGGAAACCAGTGCCTTCTAGGTGGCTAGGGCCAACCATGATGGCATCAGACCATGTGTTTGCATCATCAACGGAATATGAAAAATAAGGCATGTTGTCATTGCCCATCCACATGGCATAGACGTTACTTTCACTGTCTGTATCCACTTGTGCTTCTTCTGCGTTCCATGTATCTGCCGTTCCAGATTCTCCAGTCGGTAAAACATGTTCACTCCAAGTAAGGGCCCCATTTTCGGTTTTATACATTGAATATCCAGTTCCATCACAGCCAATTTGGCCACGATAGAAATTGCCGTTTTCTGCACCTATGAGGTGTGCTGAAAGTCCACCGCTCTGACAATCAACAGGTGCTCCAGGAAGTTCAGGTCCCCACGTGAGCCCTCCATCTTGACTTTGCGAGCATAATGGTGCTGGATAGTTTCCGTTGATGCAAAATACCCAGAGCGTTTCATGGAGAATGCCACCATATGGCGAAGATGCAATCGTTTGATGGTCTTGAACGGAGTATGAGGTGGCAACGGATGGGCCAAACCAAGAATCGCCTTCATCATCGCTCCATTCAACGGTCATACCGAGTAAGGCATGCATATCGAACTTCATGATGCGGTCGGTCCATGGGTCAACATAGACATAAGGATCGTTTGAGTTAGCAACTGGAAGAACCGGCCCGTAGACATTTTGGCAACTGAAATCAGATAAACTTGTCATTTCGATCATACTGGTGCATTGAACGATGGCAGTGGAACCCGAAGGCCCGTTACCGTAACTCGAAAAGTAGATGTTATCTGTCGAAGTTATACCCATCGTAGGTTCAAAAGTTGAAAATCCAGTGCCGTAGTAGGTACCTTGGCTAAAGTAAGGGATATTGATACCTCCGAGGGCTGAAGTGTTGTTCATGGCATCGATGCCACCTGGATAATGATACCAAGTTCTGTTGCCCACATCTTGGTCAAAAGCAAAGAACCCATCATTTTCATCTTCATTGTTTCCAATTTCATCTGAACCAAAGCAACCAGATAGAGGCATAAGTGCAATCAAAGAGGTGAGCAGAAAAGCCATTGGTTTCGAATTCACGATTCATCACCTCGTTGGAAAAGGTCTGCACCAAGTAATGGGAGTAGAACACTCGCATCGCCTTCAACGCACATATTAGGGGCATCAGGGCGCATCTTTCCCCATGAAATGGCTTCACGCAAACGAGCACCGGAGAGACTTCCATCGTGCTCGGGGGCGGTCGTAATGTAAACCGCAGCATCAAGTCCACCACGGTATTGATTCCACCAAATTACATGGTGCTTGGAAATACCACCGCCAATCATTAACGCATTTGATACTCCAACATCCCATGTCATATCGCTCATAACTTGTTCATCAGCAAGTGTATCGATGTGAAAGTCACGATGTTTTTGTCGCAACATGAACAGTTGAGCGCCGATTGACCCATCAGTGATTCCAGGAATAACAACAGGGATTTTGTGTTTGTAGGCCCAATAAATAATCGAATCAGGTGTTCCAATTCGCTTACCCAATTCCCAAACCAAATGAATTGAGCCAAACCCAAGCCAAGCATCAGCTCCGGTCTTTCCAGTTTCTTTGAGTCGGTCTTGGTACATCTCTTCCAAAACAGGCGTCAAGACGTCTTCGATGATTTCACCGTACGATGAATTTGGAACGATAACATTGCCGAGGCGCATCAAGGAATGCTCTGCAAGTTCAATATCATCCAGTTCAAAAGAACCGTGATAGTAGTGCTTGTGTGAACGGGCAATATCGTGGTCAAGCATTCCACAGGTGGTAGAAACTACATTGAACATTTGTTGTTTGAGTGCCTCAACAAAAAAACCACGGGTCCCAGTTGCACACAGACAAGCGGGGAAAGAAAGCCAATTGCAGACCTTGGTGTTGTCGCCATTCACGGCATCAACTTGCTTCTTCATATCCAAGAGAATATCTCTTGCAGTGGCCAGTTTTGTTGCAGTAAAACCTCCCGCACTCGCCATTTGGTCAAGCAGTGAACGAGGAGTAGAGAGTTCAGAAAATGCATAATCGACAACAGGGACATCGAAGTCTTCAGGTTGAATCGCCATGGTCCATCCATCTACCCTTCCTTCAAGAACCTGTCCACACGTTTTTCCACACCCGTAGGGTGTGTTTCATTTCACAATCGTTGTTCCAATTCAAAGACACGATCTCGAAGTCGAGCCGCTTCTTCAAAGTCGAGATTTTTCGCAGCCTCTTTCATGGCAGACCGTAATTCTTTGAGTAGGTCCTGAATTTGCGAAGGTTCTAGCCTCGAAAGCACATCATCTGGCTCGTCATATGTCAATTGGATATTTGATTTTCCAATTGAAGAATCTGCAGATTTACCTGTGGTGCCATCTTGGCCAGAACCTGCCGCCCAAGCACCTGCTCCAATGTTTAGATTTTGAGCCCAATCACCTTCTTTGCGGCCACCTTTTTTAGCTACAAGTCGACGAGTACCATCTTGAGAGGTTGATGTGCCCGAAATGAGACCTTCAAGATCCGAATTCATCTTTGGTAGTGCTTTTACAATGGTTCTTGGAGTGATGTTATTCGCATCATTGTAGGCTTGTTGACGTTCTCGCCGTTCAAGAGTTTGTTGAATTGCAGCACGCATGGCAGGAGACATGCTATCGCCATACAGCAATACATGACCGTTGATGTTCCGAGCAGCCCGACCGATGGTCTGCAATAAACTGCGTTCATTACGGAGGAACCCCTGGCGATCCGCATCAAAAATAGCAACTAAACTCACTTCGGGTAAATCAAGACCTTCACGAAGCAAATTGATTCCGACAATGACATCGATATGACCAATTCGCAATGCATTGAGGATTTCAGTGCGTTCAATTGTATCGATTTCCGAATGCAGATGATGCGCTTTTACTCCCATCTTGTTGAGGTAAGCAGCTACTTCTTCAGCGAATTTGATGGTCAAAACAGTAACTAAAGTTCGTTCTCCAACTTTGATTCGCAGATTTATTTCCGAAAGCAAATCGGCAATTTGACCACTGGTAGGTCGCACTTCAATTTCCGGGTCAAGTAAGCCTGTAGGACGGATTTCCATTTTTGCTATACCATCAATTTTCTGGACCATGTGATACAAACTCTCACTGTCGGGGTGCTTTTTCTCGAGATCTGCTTGGCCAGCACCGCCTCCGGACTTGGCATGCAAAAGACCATCTGGAAGTGGTTGATTGGTAATTTCGCAAAGGTGCCGCAATTCACGTTCACCAGGGGTTGCAGAAACATAGACCATTTGAGGAATCAGTTTTTGAAATTCAGGAATTTTCAACGGCCGGTTATCTGCAGCAGTTGGAAGTCTGAACCCGTGTTCAATCAAACTTTCTTTTCGTGACCGGTCGCCATAATACATTCCACCAACTTGAGGCAAGGTAACGTGAGATTCATCCATGATGACTAGGAATTTGTCAGGATTACCATGAAATTGTTTTGCACATGCTGCAAAGAAGTCAAGCAGACAATAGGGTCGCTGGCCTCGATCACGGCCATCGAAGTGAAGCGAATAATTTTCCATCGATTGGCAATGCCCTATTTCTCGAATCATTTCCAAATCATAGCGTGTTCTTTGTTCGATGCGATGCCGTTCAAGTTCATGACCGAGACTCGAGTAGTGAGCAATTCGGTCATCGAGTTCATCTTCGATTGAAACCAAAGCCTCCTCATAGCGCTCCGGGCTGGTCATGAAGAATTCTTTAGGATGAATCCAAGCCTCATCAAGTGTATCGAGAACTTCCCATGTAACAGGGTCACAAACCTGGACTTTGGTTACGCCATCGAAATCAAATTGGATTCGAAGTGGGTCATCACGGCTTGGCATCCAAACATCGAGTACCTCGCCGCGCAAACGGCATTCCCCTCGAGATAAATCGACGGTTGTGCGTTTGTATTGGAGGACGATGAGTTCTTTGAGTAAATCACTTGTCTCAATTTGTTGACCAACATGAACTCGAACGTGGTATTCAAGGAATGTTTCAGGTGGGTTCAATCCGTAAATACACGAGACTGAAGATACAATGACACAGTCTGGGCGTGTAACTAAAGATGCAATAGTCGCAAAGCGTTCTTGCTCAATTCGTTCATTGATTGAAAGTTCTTTGTCGATGTATAGGTCACGCTTTGCCAGATATGCTTCCGGCTGGTAATAGTCATAATGTGAGACAAAATAATCGACGGCATTCTCAGGGAAATAACCTGCCATTTCTTGGTGTAATTGTCGAGCTAAAGTTTTGTTATGGCTGATGATGAGGGTTGGAATATTGAGGTGTTGAATCACTTGTGCCATGGCATAGGTTTTCCCACTTCCAGTCACGCCAAGAAGCACCGCTCTTTCTTGACCTTTTTCCAATTGAGAAATCAATTTTGCAATTGCTTTTGGCTGGTCGCCGGAAGGCTCGAATTCGGAATGAAGGCGAAGGCGTTTAACATCGGGATGCAAATGCTCCAACGCTGCGCCTTCGAGCACTTTTGAAAGGTCAAAAGGGTCTCTTTCAGTCAAGTCACTTTGTCCAACATCGATGTCAGCCAGCTTCTCAAAGGCCCCTTCATTATCCCATTGTTTCACCATACATTCACCTCCGATGTTCTTTCTCACTGAGCCAACGGGTCTTCAACTCTCCAGTCTCAGGGGAGGTAGAGTCCACCGTTGACATGGATTATTGCTCCTGTGATGTATTTTGAATCTTGACCCACTAGGAAGGAAATCGTACCGGCCATATCCTCTGGTGTGCCGACACGTTTGAGAGGGACTTGTTGTTCACGTTGATCTCGCTTTTCTTTTGTGTCGCCGGCAAGAATTGCAGTATCTACAAAGCCTGGCGCCAATACATTGACTCGCTTTCCTTCAGGTCCAACCGCTTGTGCCAATGAGCGAGCCCAAGTAGAAAGGGCAGCTTTTGAGGCGGAATAATCAGCACCATGCGGCGAACCTTTGGTACTGAGTTGTGAACCGACAACGACCATTCGAGCATGAGGGGTAAGGTGGGGTTGAACCGCTTTCCAGACCGCAACAGCCCCCTCGAAATTAGTCAGCATTGTTCTGCGTAGAGTCTCTATTGTGAGTTCATCAGCCGGAACACGCTCATAAGAGCCATGATTGAGTACAAGCACATCAATTCCTCGAGCCATCCAAGGATGGATGCCAAGCAACCCTACTTCTCCAGTATTTGAACAATCAACTTTCACAGCCAGTGCATCATCTCCAGCTTCTCGAATCTCTGCGACGACCATTTCTGCGGGTTTTGAGGATGTATTGTAGGTCAAAAGAACATCATAGCCATCTTTCGCAAGACGTTTCGATGCTGCAGCGCCGATGCCTCGGCCTCCGCCAGTAATCAGTGCAACAGGACGGGACATACTTTTGCGTGGCGGCCCCCCATGATAACCTCTCCATTCTTTGAGGGGTTCTTCTACCATGGAAATTCAAACACCTTTGTAATCAAACACCTCTGAAGCCAAATACCTATGACCCCAAACCCCTCTGATGCCAAATACCCTTGAAACCAAACACTTCTCAAACCAAACATCTTTGCAATGGCCTTTCTTGAAGAAGCCTCAATCCAAATGAGTTAAGGGGATGTCACTCCTCAGGTGAACTATGTCTATACTTGCAGCATACCAAGCAGCCTTTGAATCCGGAGATGTCACCGCACTTGACGCCCTCATCCACGATGAGTTCACCTTCACGCCTCATGTCGGCGATATGGTCATTGGAAAGGCAGACATTATCGCCTTCGCTGGCAGTGGAGCTGTTCGTACCGAGGGTCACAGGGTACTCTATGAAAATCACGAAATTGGGGTCGAACATGCTATCGCACACTTCTCCAATGACTCCACATCTGAAGCAGTTCTCTCCTTCCACCGTTTCAAAGATGGCCAAATCATCTCCACTGAAACTGGCGCTACACCACTCTCGGATGATTATACATTGATTGGAAGCGACCAGTGAAGGCACATACCCTCCGGTTCGAATATGGGGAACATCAGAATGGTTACTGAATGATTGCTAAATGATTATGAAATTGTAGTTTCTTTCAGAAACAAGCATCTGTACTGACGACTGCCACCTCATTGTATTCCTTTGATACAGTGAGGTCGATGCGCGTTTATTCGCATGAGATGTAGGTCATTACATGCCATCCATATCTGGATTCATGGTTTGAGTATATCCCGTTGTAGGAGAAGTGGCATTGAACCACATGCTCATCTCGTGTGTGCTATTCCACAATCCTATTCGGGCGGCAATAATGGTATTGTTATCGATGAGTAATACATGTGGAATTGAAGAAACGGACAAATTTTCTGACAAGAATGGAGCGTGTAAAAATGGGCGGTTTACTGAGCGATTAAGTTCATCTTCAATCATGAGTTTCCATTCAGTCATATTCGAGTCATTATCACCTGCTTGCTTATTAAAAATGAGTAGATGATTCGGCATTATCGATTGATCAAGTGAATCGACTGTTGGTTTGCAATGTGTGCACCAAGATGCCGAAAAATATGCAACCCAACGCCCACTCGCATTTGCTGAAGATTCATTCCAATTCGTTCCGTCTTGATCTTCAAATTCAAAACTCGGGAATGTGCAACCAACATTCCATTCGGGAACATTATCTTCACTGCAAATTACAATTTCATCAGCAATCATTTCCATTACCTCATCAGGTTCGATACAACCAGCTAGACTTCCAAGAGAACACAAAATGGCAAGTAAGTATGAGATTATTTTGTCCATTCCAAATCACCAGTGTCCGATAAGTTGAGTCATAAGGTCACAATGTTTCAACCTATTGCACATTAACATACCGACCTAATGGCTCAATCCTTGCTCAAAACGAGAAGAACATGTTCGACTGACTCATCCATTGTCTGTAGAAGTCTCCACTCCCCTCTCAAACATCGAAAGCAGCGAGTTTCAATGAGTTAGTGCATTACCAAGCATGCTAAGAGTGCCATTTCAAAGAGGCACCCTTTGAATTGACATTAATTTGAAAAAATTCATTGACAAGACGCAGACGAATCCAATTGAATGAAATGGAAAGAACGCTGATTCATTTCAAATTGAGACATATCGAACGTGGTTCCAGTAAAGTCACCTTCTGCGATTAATTGCCATGGCTCTGAATCATTGTTGACCATGCCCCAATGTTTCCAAGTGTAGGTACAGGAGGCATCCAACCCATCGACTGAGAAATTGACAGTATCATTAAATTCACTAAATCCGTTGGGTTGACTTGCATTTTCATCGACATATCGAGAAAGTAATATGTTTACTTGTGAACCGTTTTCAGATTTACCAGCCAGAATATTAAACTCGTTTGAATCAAGAGTCTGTGAAGGGAAACCTCCTTCATTTAGTAATCGAATCGGGGTATTGGCAATCATTTCACCGTACACAGTCCAGGTGATTCCAGGTGGTTTTATTCGCC
>Ga0308019_10002158_pt1 | contig 11430 bp, 10 predicted proteins | sample Neamet284_FD_203135 | JGI IMG/M metagenome (GOLD analysis project Ga0308019, IMG submission 203135) | Marine microbial communities from water near the shore, Antarctic Ocean - #284 | ecosystem: Environmental > Aquatic > Marine > Unclassified | place: Southern Ocean | collected 2014-10-01
ATGCTAATCAGCCGCTCTGCATAGGCGGGGTTTGTGGCATAACCGGCTGATTTCAAGCCATGTGCCCATGATCGGAAATCGCGAGGATCCAACAAAAACAGGTCGGCATATCGGCTGCGCCCAGTCAAGAAATCAGAGTGGTCTCTGTAGCTTTTTTTCACCTTTCGGTAGACGCGAAAACATTCATCGGGCTTGTCATCATCCACATACATGGTCTGACCTGTCCAGCCGTCATGGCATTTGATGCCAAAGTGATTTCTGCCTTCAGTTGCCAGGCGTGATTGGCCATTGCCTGACTCCAAAATCCCTTGCGCCAAGGTTATGGATGCGGGGACACCACTGCGCCGCATCTCAGACACCGCCATGGATGCATAATCGGTTATGTAGGTTTCTCGAAGGTTTTGACCAGAGAGTGTCAGGGTCATGCTGACCAGCAACAGAGGGAAAATCGATGTACGCATGGAACAAAGGTCATTCATTACGACCTTTGTGCCATGAGTGATTTTTCGCAAACCATTTTAGCGGGCATTCCCGATGACCTTCCCACCGAAAGAACCATGGACCCTGAGGTGTCTCATGCACCGGTCAGGAAACCCATCCTGACCAAGCAGGAAGAGCACCTTGCTTTGAACAATGCCCTTCGGTATTTTCCCGCAAAGCATCATGCAACCCTTGCGCCTGAATTTGCGAAAGAGCTCAAGACACTTGGTCGCATTTACATGCATCGCTTCCGCCCCACCTACGCTATGAAGGCCCGTCCCATTGCAGATTACCCCGCAGAATGCCAGCAAGCAGCCGGCATCATGTTGATGATTCAAAACAACTTAGATCCTGCCGTGGCACAGCATCCCCATGAATTGATCACCTACGGCGGCAATGGGTCTGTGTTTCAGAACTGGGCGCAGTACCTGCTAACCATGCAGTATTTGGCAACCATGACAGAGAGTCAAACACTTCACTTGCACAGTGGCCATCCCCAAGGGCTTTTCCCTTCATCCAAGGACGCACCACGGGTGGTCGTGAGCAATGGCATGATGATCCCTAACCATTCCAAACCGGATGACTGGGAGCGCTTCAATGCCTTAGGCGTTACGCAGTATGGTCAGATGACCGCAGGCAGCTTCATGTACATCGGTCCGCAAGGCATTGTCCATGGCACAACCATCACCCTGATGAATGCCGGACGGCAATTTGCAGGCAAGGGAGACCACATGAAACTCTTTGTCACTGCAGGACTGGGAGGCATGAGCGGCGCACAGCCCAAGGCAGCTAGCATTGCGGGCATGGTGAGCATCAGTGCAGAAATCAATCCCGACGCAGCCCACAAACGCCAGCAGCAAGGCTGGGTGGATCAGGTTTTTGAGCAGGTCGATGCAGCCATCGATGCAGCACTTGACGCACAAAGCAAGCGACAGGCAACATCCATTGCCTTCATTGGCAACATCGTCAACCTCTGGGAACGGCTGGATGAACGGCGCATCGCGGTGGACCTTGGCTCCGACCAAACCTCATTGCACAATCCATGGTCAGGCGGCTATTACCCTCAAGACTACAGCTTTGAAGAGTCCAATGCCTTGATGGTTGATGACCCCAAAGCTTTCAAAACTGCGGTGCAATCCACCCTGGTTAAGCACGCTCAGGTGATCAACCGTTTGCATGCCAATGGCATGTATTTCTTCGATTACGGCAATGCTTTCTTGCTTGAAGCCAGTCGAGCTGGCGCGGATGTCATGGCAGCCAATGGCATCGATTTTTCTTACCCAAGCTATGTGCAAGACATCCTTGGACCCCTGTGTTTTGATTATGGTTTTGGCCCCTTTCGATGGGTTTGCGCCTCTGGCAATCCCCAAGATTTACAGGCCACTGACGCCTTGGCAGAAAAAGTCCTGAAAGACCTTGTAGCCAATGCCCCTGAAGACATTCAGCAACAAATGCAAGACAACATTCGATGGATTGAGCAGGCTGAAAGCAACCGCTTGGTGGTGGGCTCACAGGCCCGCATTCTCTATGCAGATGCGATGGGCCGAATGGCCATTGCTAAGGCCTTCAATGATGCCATTGCATCTGGCGATATTGGACCCGTGGTGCTTGGCAGGGACCACCATGACGTGAGTGGCACTGACTCTCCCTACAGGGAGACATCCAACATCTATGATGGATCGAAATTCACCGCTGACATGGCCATTCACAATGTGATTGGAGACAGCTTTCGCGGCGCCACTTGGGTCAGCATTCACAATGGCGGTGGCGTTGGCTGGGGCGAAGTCATCAATGGCGGTTTTGGCATGTTCCTTGACGGCAGCAAAGCCGTGGAATCTCGCATACAAAACATGCTTTTTTACGATGTCAACAACGGGATTGCACGTCGGGCATGGGCAAGGAATGCAGAGGCTCTTGTGGCCATTCAGCGAGAGATGGAACGCTACCCTTCACTAAAGATTACCATGCCACATATCGCAGATGACGATTTACTGTCGGCTGCTTTACAATAATCCATTAGATTTGCTCGCATGAAACTGACAAAAACCCTTTTCCTTGGTGCATTAGCCGTCTTGAGCATGGCTTGCACACAGACCCCAAGCACAGCAAGCGCTGACGGCCTCAATATTGGCTACCTCCGCTTAGACAGCTTGACACAGATCTACACCTACCATCAAACCCTGGTGGACCAATTTGAAATCGCTGCACAGAAAATTCAAGCTGAATTGGTTCGCGGGCAAGAGAATTTGCAATCAGAATATGACATTCTCAGCAAAGCAGCTCCGAGATTGAGCAAGCTTGAGTTGGAACGCGCTCAGCAAGATTTTCAACGCATTCAGGGCCAATACTCCAACCTAGAGCAGCAACGTTCTGGCGAACTTCAGCAGTTGGAGTCTACCATGAATGACAAAGTGAAGGTGCAAGTTGACAAGGCTGTCAAGGTCATTCAAGCAGAGCGTGGCATGGACCTGATCCTTGTCTACGAAAGCAATGTGCTCTACGGCGCTGAAGCATTAGATCTCACACAAGCCATTGCAGACATCCTGAACAACATGGATCTTGAATCGGATGAGGAGTGAGGCGCTGAATTCATTTTCCCCTTAAAAACAAAACAAGGCGCCCCATGGGGCGCCTTGTTGCATTTTAAAGAGAAACCATGGGCTGCCTTAATCGCTCAATTCCTTGAGTATGGCTCGTGAAATCACAATGCGTTGGATCTCACTGGTTCCTTCATAAATCTGTGTGATTTTTGCATCGCGCATCAAACGTTCCACATGGAATTCCTTAACAAAGCCATAGCCACCATGGATTTGAACAGCCTCAACAGTGGTACGCATGGCCACATCAGAAGCAAAGAGCTTTGCCATGGAAGACGCTTTGTCATAATTCAAGCCCTGGTCCTTCAACCAAGCTGCGCGATGCACCAACAAGCGGGCAGCCTCAACTTCAGTGGCCATGTCTGCCAACTTGAAGGCAATGGCTTGGTGCTTGGCAATGATTTTGCCAAATGTCTTGCGCTCGGTGGCATACTTGGAGGCCAATTCCAGAGCGCCAGAAGCGATACCTAAAGCTTGAGATGCAATGCCAATGCGGCCACCAGACAAGGTTTTCATGGCAAAACTGAAGCCAAATCCATCCTTGCCAATGCGGTTTTCCTTAGGAACTTTCACATCGGTAAACATCAGGGAATGCGTGTCACTGCCACGGATGCCGAGCTTGTCTTCTTTCTTGCCAACAACAAATCCCTTCATGCCCTTTTCTACAATCAGGCAGTTGATGCCCCTTGACTTCTTTTCAGGATCCGTCTGAGCAATCACCAAATAAACACTGGCTGTTGATCCATTGGTGATCCAATTCTTGGTGCCATTCAACACGTAGTGATCACCCATGTCCACTGCGGTGGTCTGTTGAGATGTTGCGTCGGACCCTGCCTCTGGCTCACTCAAGCAAAAGGCGCCGATTTGCTCACCTGCAGCCAACTTGGTCAGGTATTTTTGCTTCTGCTCTTCATTGCCGTAGGCTTCAAGGCCCCAGCAAACCAAGGAGTTGTTCACACTCATCACCACTGCTGCAGAGGCATCCACCTTGGATATCTCTTCCATGGCAAGGGTGTAAGACAAGGCATCCATGCCGCCACCACCGTAGTCGGGTGACACCATCATACCCATCAAGCCCAACTCGCCCATTTTCGCAATGGCTTCCGTGGGGAATGTCTGTGTGTTGTCTCGTTCGATGACGCCAGGCAACAGCTCTGTGCGTGCAAAATCTCTGGCGGCCTCCTGAATCATCAGGTGCTCTTCTGTTAGTTGAAAATCCATGGGTTGTGAATTATTTCTTAAAATAGATGACAAATTTACGAAGCAAAGCCCCCACCTTTAACCCATGGCGTTAAGCGATCAGTTTTCCGGAGATGGACCATTCCGAATGGTGGGGTTGATGTCAGGCACATCTCTTGATGGGCTTGACCTCTGCATGGTTGAGTTCAGGAAAATTGTCAAGAAACAACCCAAAAAACCCACCAGAAATAGTTGGACTTATCGCTTGCTTGCCTCTGAGACCGTTCCCTACAAAGACAGTCCTTGGGCAGAGGAACTCCCTAGGGCCTACACGGCAACAGGCGACGCATTGGATGCCATTTCCAAAGCCTACGCTACCTGGGTCAACGGGGTAGCGAAGGCATTCATTGAAAAGAGCGGCTGGACCCCTGATGCCGTGGCTAGCCATGGCCACACGGTCCTTCATCAGCCCGACAAGGGCATCACCCGGCAAATTGGCAATGATGCCCTGCTAGCAAACGGCATTGGCATGCCCGTGGTTTGCGACTTTCGCAGGGCAGATGTCAACCGTGGCGGGCAGGGCGCACCCCTAGTTCCCGCAGTGGATGCCCTGTTGTTTGCTGACTACGCCATTTGTCTCAACCTGGGCGGTTTCAGCAATGCCAGTTGGCAGACAGAAGGCCAGCGATTTGCTGGGGACTTGGGGCCTGTAAACATTCTGCTCAACCCATTGGCTCAAAAGGTTGGCGAGCTCTACGATAACCGAGGTCTTCGGGCAGCTAATGGCCGGATTCACCACGGCTTGTTTGAGGCTTTCAAGACCATACCATTCTACCAAAAAGCCTTCCCAAAAAGCCTTGGCAGAGAATGGGCCGATCAGTATTTTTTGCATCATTTGAAGGACCTATCAGTGGATGATGCCCTGGCTACCTGCACGGAACATTCCGCATGGGCCATCAGTCATGCTTTGAAGGATTTACCTGCAGGTAAGGTGCTAGTCACAGGCGGCGGCTTGTACAACGATCACCTGATGCATCGCATCCAAGTGCTCAGCAATCGGCAGTTGATTGTGCCTGATGACCAAGTCATTCAATGCAAGGAAGCCTTGTCCTTTGCCATGCTAGGGCTATTGAGGTTGCGCGATGAAGTGAATGTACTGGCCTCCGTGACTGGCGGAGAGAGAGATGCCTCAGATGGGGTCATTCACATTGGCTAATACCTAGTGAAAAGATTGCATTGACTGCCTTCTTTTGGTGCCCAATGGGCATTACCTTGGGCAAATCAAATAATTGAGAACTATCCATGTACATCCTAATGATCGCCGTTTTTGTGATTGGCTATGCAGCCATCGCATTTGAGCACAGTTTAAAGATTGACAAAGCTGCTGCAGCACTGGTTACAGGCGTATTATGCTGGGCGATTTATGTGCTAGGTGGTGGCGCTGGAGACCATGGTGGCGAAGGGGAACTTCTTCACCATTTGAGTGAGATTTCAAGCATTCTTTTCTTCCTTTTAGGGGCCATGACCATTGTAGAAGTGGTGGATGCGCACGAAGGGTTTTCTGTCATCACCAATCGAATCAAAACCAACAAGATTGTGACCTTGATGTGGATCATTTGCTGGTTGACCTTTTTCTTCTCAGCCATCTTGGACAACTTGACTACATCCATTGTGATGATTTCATTGTTGAAAAAACTGGTTGATGACAAGCCCACACGGTGGATATTCGCCGGCATGGTAATCGTTGCAGCCAACGCTGGCGGTGCCTTCTCCCCCATTGGCGACGTGACAACAACCATGCTGTGGATTGGTGGCCAGGTGTCCACTGGCAGCATCATTAGCCACGTGTTCTTCCCGTCCATCATTGCCCTGTTGGTTCCATTGCTTATCATCAGCACGCAACTCAAAGGTGAAGTAACTCGACCTGTTGTTCAAGGTAATGATCGCCTTAAAATCCCCAAGTCTGAACAAACGACAGTCTTCACCATTGGCGTGTTGGGTCTGTTGTTTGTGCCTGTTTTCAAGACGGTCACACACCTCCCGCCATTCATGGGCATGATGTTAAGCCTTGGCGTGCTTTGGATCATTACTGACCTCATTCACAAACACAAGCCATCCGATGTCAAGCAACAGATTGGCGTTCTGGGGGTGCTGCGAAAAATTGACACCCCATCTGTCTTGTTTTTTCTAGGCATTTTATTGGCTGTTGCAGGACTGCAGAGTGCTGGACACCTAACTGACATGGCAACCTTGCTTGACAACAACCTGGGAACAGACACGCAAGGCGGCATCTACGCAGTTGCTTCCGTCATTGGACTGCTGAGCTCCATTGTGGACAATGTGCCCCTGGTAGCTGCCTCTATGGGCATGTACCCACTGGCTGAAGGTGCCGGCTATTTCTCACAAGACGGCCTTTTCTGGCAATTCCTGGCATACTGTGCTGGCACAGGCGGGTCTGTACTCATCATTGGATCAGCAGCAGGCGTAGCGGTCATGGGGCTTGAGCGAATCCCCTTTGGCTGGTACCTCAAACGCATCAGCCTATTGGCACTCATCGGCTATATCTCTGGCATTGGCGCATACATTTTTCAAAACTGGTTGATTGGTTGAGGACCATTCATTGACCAGACCTAGGGATTCAGGCACAACATTTGCTTTAATATCCACGTTAAACCACCATAACACCCTCTGATATGCAACTTTTACAAATCGACGTTCCAACTGAAGCCCTTGAGCCTGAAGTGACAGAATCTACCCTGTCCATCCTCAGCCTCATGACCAATGGCGGCATCGGTGCTCAAATCATCATGAGCATTCTCTTCATCATGAGCATCATGGCCATATACCTGTTTGTGAGTCGCCTTTCTGCCATCAAGCGATCCAGTCAAATGGATGACAAATTCATGGATGACATCAAGGATTACATCACCAATGGCAACCTGCAGTCTGCCACCAACCTTTGTGAGCGCAGCGACACCCCAGTGGGGCGCATGTTAGCCAAGGGTATTCGCCGCATTGGCAAGCCCCTGCAAGACATTTCAGCATCCATTGAAAACCAAGGGAAATTAGAAATCCAACGCCTGGAGCGCAACCTGCCTTACTTGGCAACCATTTCCGGTGGCGCACCCATGTTAGGTTTTTTAGGTACGGTAATTGGCATGATCCTCTCCTTCAAGGAGATGGCCAATGCTGGCGGCGGTGTTCAGGTGGACATGATGGCAGAGGGCATTTATGTCGCCATGACAACCACAGTCGCTGGCTTGGTGGTTGGCATCATCGCCTACTTCGGTTACAACTATTTAGTCATGCGTGTTGAGTCCGTGATTCACACCATGGAAAGCAGTGCCACCGAGTTCTTGGACTTGTTGCACGAGCCTGTTTAACCCATATTCCACGCCATGAACTTAGGAAACCGAAACAAAGTCTCGCCAGATTTCAACATGTCCTCCATGACGGACCTGGTGTTTCTCTTGCTGATTTTTTTCATGCTGACATCCACCCTGGTGACCACCAGCGCCCTGGACGTCATCTTACCAAAAAGCAAAGCACAGACCGTGAAAAAAGCCACGGTAACTGTAACCATTGACAAGGAACTCAACTTGAGTGTCAATGACGACGTTGTGAGCTTAGGCCAGCTGGAAAATGCCATCTTGGTAGCTGCTACTTCAGAACCTGAAGCTGTGATTGTATTGCGTGTAGATGAGACTGTCCCTACCGGTGAAACCGTCCGAGTGATTGACATCGCCTACAGGCATGGCATTAAAATGGTCTTGGCAACCGATCCCACCATTCGCTAAGTCATGGGCTACGAATTCAACAACAAGCGAGACAAGCGCAAGGGATGGGCAACCACCATTTCCGTGCACATTTTGCTGTTGTTGTTATTCAGTATCTATGGACTCAGCTACAGTGACCCGCCACCCGAGATGGGCATTCCCATCAACTTTGGCTATGATGAACAAGGTGGTGGCAACAGCGTCGCTGCACCTACTGAACCCCTTGAGACACCTGTGGTGGCTGCAACTGAAGCTGTGACAGAGACTGCCGTTACGCAAGACATTGTGGATGCTGTAGCTATCCCCGACAAGCCTGAGAAAAGCAAACCTGAAGAGGTCAAGCCCCCCGAGCCAACCCCAACACCTGAACCCGTCAAGCCTGAGCCCATCAAGCCCGAACCAGTCGTTGAACCCAAACCACAGCCATCCAACCGGCTAGCTGGCGCATTGACAAGCACAAGCCAAACAGCAAAATCCCAGCCTTCCACTGGCAGCGGACAAGGCACAACCACCGGTGGTGGCGACCTTGGCAAGCCAACAGGTAGCCTAGCAAGCCAGGGAGAGGGCCTTGGTGGCAACGGAAACAGCGGCAACTACCAGTTGGGTAATCGCATTGCTCAAGTGATGCCAGAGCCTACCTATGACTGTGCGGGGGAAGGTGTCGTCATTGTGAAGGTCTATGTGAATCGATCTGGCAAGGTTGTGAAGGTTGAAGGTGGGCAACGCGGAACCACTGCCCCATCCTGCTTGATTAAACGGGCTGAAACTGCTGCAAAACTGACCACCTGGGAAGGCGATCCATCTGCCCCTGAATTGCAAACCGGCAGCATTCGTTATCGCTTCAGCAGAACCTGATGTCAACCTACGAGGACATCATGGATTGGCTGTTGACCCAGCTGCCCATGTTCCAGCGGCAAGGCTCTGCCAATTACAAAATTGATCTCAGCAAGACCCGGGCCTTGATGGCCTACCTAGACCACCCCGAACGAGCCTTCAAAAGCATCCATGTCGCGGGGAGCAATGGCAAAGGTTCCACCTCACATATCATGGCATCCATCCTTCAAGCAGAAGGTCTGAAGGTTGGCTTGAGCACGTCGCCCCACATGATGGACTTTCGTGAGCGCATCAAGCTCAATGGGGACATGATTCCCAAACCCTACGTCACAGCTTTTGTTCATGACCATCGGGCTGCCTTTGAATCCATGTCGCTGTCCTTTTTTGAGATGGCCACGGGATTGGCCTTTTGCTATTTCAGGGATGTGCAGGTTGATGTGGCCATCATCGAAGTTGGCATGGGTGGTCGACTTGATAGCAGCAATGTCATCCAGCCAGAAATCAGTGTCATCACCAACATCAGCCTGGATCACCAAGCCTATTTAGGCAATGACATCGGCAGCATTGCCAGAGAAAAAGCGGGCATCATCAAAGCAGGCATTCCTGTGGTGGTTGGCCGTCGACAAACTGAAACCACAGAAGTTTTTCTAGCAAAGGCTCAGGCATGCGGGTCAGACATCCTATGGGCTGAGGACTTGAAAGTCCAAGGGCTGTCATTGCCCGATTGCGATTTGCAAGGGCATTACCAAAGGGAAAACACCTTGACCGCCGTGGCCGCATTGACTACGCAAAAAACATGGCCTGTCAGTGATGCTGCCATGGTTTACGGGGCAGCACATGTTGCCTCATCAACTGGACTCATGGGGCGCTGGCAAATCTTGCAACAACAGCCCTATGTGGTGGCGGATACCGCTCACAACGCCGATGGACTGCAGGCTTCCATGGCGCAGTGGAAATCCGTCATGGCCGGCTACGACACAGGCATCATGGTGATTGGCATGGTCGACGACAAGGATGTTGAACACATGCTTTCCTTCCTCCCTCCTTCAGCAAATCTGATATTCTGTGCCCCTAGCATTCCCAGGGCGATGCCCGCCAAAGCATTGGCAGAAATAGCCGCACGCTGTGGTCGGCCAGGGACTTGTTCAGGAACAGTAGCAGCAGCCTATGAACTTGCCCTGCAGCAGGCCGATGCCAAGAGCTGCATTTACGTCGGGGGTTCCTCTTTTGTGGTGGCTGATTGCCTTGAGCACCTCGCTAAAAAGGCCTAGAACCTGTAGCTCAGGCCCGTGGTTGTGCCAAAGGTGAATTGTGGCACATCCGTCCCTGAAGGGTAGGAATCGTAGCGCAATGATCCACGAATCACCAAGTTCAAATCGGGTGAAATGGGGGTGCTAAATCGGGTATCTATTACCGTGCGGAGGTCATCCCACTTGCCAAATTTTGGTTGGTAATAGGCAATGGTATTCCAGTGGTACTTGCCTGCAATGACCCGATTCATCGACAGGTAGGTGCTCATGCGAAAGGCAGACTCATAAGCCCCCGTCACATAGTCCACATCCAGCTCATACATCACCAATGGACTGATGAAGAATTTCAAGCCCTCAGAATCCACGGCCATGTAACGTGGTCCCAAACCCACATTGTAGCGCTGCGCAATGCGCATAGGGATGTTTGACTGCCATTGGAAAAACACCTCTGCAGTCCACTCCTCATCGATGATGCGATTGTACCGGCCATGCACAAAACCATTTTGCTCAAAAACTAAATTATCACCACCCAATCGGGTAGAGAAATTGCTAGAAAAAATGCCGTAGTAGCTGTCTTTGCCTTCACTGTGTCGAATGTTGGCAGCGGTATGCAGCCGAAGCAAAATATTCTGGGTACCTCCCAAGTAAAAACTGCCATCAAGCATGCCATGGCTGCCTGCTTCATCGCCCGTTCGTTCGCGCATGGCCTCTACATTGACCACTTGCCCCTGCAAAATACCAAAGGGCATGAGTGAGGCAAAGAACACAATGAATACAGGCAAAGACAGACGAAGTGGCATCAGACAAAGGTAATGGCATGGCTCTTGTGTAAATTGCCCCCATGAAATCCCCACTTCCTATCGCCCTAATTGGCCTATTCAGCTTGACAATGCACGCACAGCATGAAGACCTGACTCAACGAATCCAAGCCTTTCAAGGCGATGTGAGCCAAACTTATGAAGTCAAAACCCTGAACATGGGTGGGCAGCAACTGGGCGCCATTGACAATGAACAACCAGAGTTCACCAATCATTTCAAGTTCAAGGCCCTGGAGAAATCTGTGGACAACATCGACAGACAGGTCAAGTTTTCAGCCTATGTGCATGTTTACCACTTTGACCACCAAGAGGATTTGGATTGGGCCATGAAAAATTGGCTGAAGTCATTCATGGACAACCAAAAGTTACGTCCGGGAAGAGACAGTCGCCAGTTGGCCCATGCAGATCCAGCTGTGATTGTTATCCATCAAGGAACCATCGCCGTCCTCACGCACCCCTGCACCCAGTTTGAAACCCTGGCATTCCGGCAATGGCG
>Ga0308019_10002160_pt1 | contig 11414 bp, 18 predicted proteins | sample Neamet284_FD_203135 | JGI IMG/M metagenome (GOLD analysis project Ga0308019, IMG submission 203135) | Marine microbial communities from water near the shore, Antarctic Ocean - #284 | ecosystem: Environmental > Aquatic > Marine > Unclassified | place: Southern Ocean | collected 2014-10-01
ACAAGCTTATATTAAATATAGGCTCATCTAATTTTACCTACCAGAGTGTTTCTGTTGGTACTGCCTCAAAGGTAGGCAACACGGTTGAGTGTGTCGGGTTTACAACTAATAACCCTGCCGTAGTTATCCAGTATACAGCAGAAGCAACTTATTCAGTAACAGCTACGTCTGTTAAAATTGATGGTTCTCTTGGAACTTCGGCTGCTAGTAGTGCCGACAGTATTACTATTCTTAATCCAACATTATCAGCACCTGCTATAAATAGTCCTGCTAACGCTGCTACTTCTACAAATGTTGCATACACAATTACTTCTAATGACGCTAACGATAATAAACTTATATTAGATATAGGTTCTAGTAACTTTAATTTTGGTAGTGTCAGCGTTGGTTCAGCATCTAAGGTAGGTAATACAGTTGAATGTACTGGCTTCACTACTAATAATCCTGTAGTAACTATTCAATTTACAGTAGAAGCTACTTACTCTGTAACTGCCAAAGCTACAGATACAACAGGGTATTATCATGATTCAGTTAATAGTAGTGCAGATAGTCTTACTATTGTTAATTTTGTTGCAATGGTAGCGACTGGAGGATCAATAACGACAGTTGGAGATTATAAAATACATACATTCACTAGTAGTGGTACGTTCAATATAACAACTTTAGGCGATATTGGTACATTTCAATTTGTTCTTACTGGTGGCGGTGGGGCTGGAGGACTTTCGAATACTTCTGGGGGTGGGGGAGCTGGTGGGTATGCTACAGCAGCAACTGGTGAAGGTACAACAACATTTTCGGTAAGTGCAACTAGTTATACTGTAACAGTCGGAGCAGGAGGAGCATCAGCGACAGCAGCTGGAGGTGGTGCTGGTTACTATACATCAGGTGCCAATGGGACAAACAGCGTTTTTTCATCAGTTACTTGTCTTGGTGGAGGAGGGGGAGGGGCTAGATATACGAATGGTGGAAATGGTGGATCGGGGGGCGGCGAAGGGTATTTTACAAACAGTAATCCCGGAACTGCAACTGGTGGTAGTTTTGGCTCTGAAGTGATGGGTCACAATGGTGGAAATAGTTCTTCAGGTAATCTGTTTAGTCAGGGAGGCGGAGGTGGCGCAAGCGCAGTAGGAGGAAATGGAACTAATAACGTTGCCACTGGTGTTGGTGGTGCTGGTAGATATAGCTCAATCACTGGATCGTCAGTAGCACGTGGGGGTGGAGGGGGAGGTTCATTGACAAATGCACCATCTATTCCAACGGCAGGTGCTGCTGGTGGTGCTGGCGGTGGGGGAGCAGGAATTTCAGAAGGAACTGCTGGTAATGGTTCGGCAAATACAGGTGGAGGTGGAGGTGGTTGTTCTGAAAATTATGGTGGAACGTCTGGGGCAGGGGGAAGTGGTGTTTGCATAATAAAATTTAAATTTCAATAAGGAACAGTCAATGAGCCATTTTGCAGAAATAAATTCAGACAATATAGTGCAAAGAGTTATTGTTGCAGAACAAGATTTTATTAATTCTGGTGCAGTAGGAGATTCGTTTAATTGGGTTCAAACTTCATACAACAATAATTTCAGAAAGAACTATGCTGGCATTGGATACACATATGACAAAATAAGAGATGCTTTTATCCCTCCAAAACATTTTGCGTCATGGATAATAGATGATAATACTTGCCTTTGGAAAGCACCAATCGCAAAACCTGATGATGGAAAAATATATGATTGGGATGAAGAAAACACCGAATGGAAGGAGATGGAATAAATGGCGTATATAGGAAGATCAGTAAACTACGGAAATGCAGGAACAGATAGTTTTGTAGGAAACGGGACAACAACCTATGCCTTAACTTATGAAACTTTAACTAACGGAGTTATTGTTACGTTAAATGGGGTAGTTAAAAAAAATGGCGCAGATTTCGAAATTACGGGTACAAGTCTTGTATTTACAACAGTAGTAGCTAATCCAATAGTAATACAAGTAATTTATCTTGGCTTATCTGTTTCATTTGGTACTCCAGTAGCCGGAGCAGTTACTAGTTCAACTGTTGATTCGACATTTCTTGCTACAATATTAAATTCTAATGTAGTGTCATCACCTGAAGTATATGGGTTTGATGTTGATGCAAATGGGCATTTACTTCTAACTACAACTAATAGCGGGGTGGACAGTATTAGTGAATCCACCTATAGTGGGTTTAATGATGTAATTTTTGCTTCTTCTGGTCTTACTTGGTCTTTAGTTGGCACTCAATTAAGATGTACAATTTAACTTTTAAAGGAAAATAATTATGGCTACAGTAGACTTAGGGGCAATAAGGTTTAATTGGAAAGGAGCTTATTCAGCAGGTACTGCTTATGGTGTAAATGATGTTGTGTCTTCTGGTGGGTCTTCTTATATGTGTATTCAAGCACACGGAGCAGGAACACAAGCTGTTAGTGTAGCAGCTTATTGGAGCATAATGTCTCAAGTAGGAAATAACGGTACTAACGGTACTAACGGTACTAATGGGAATAATGGCACTAATGGGACAGATGTGGGACTTACTATAACAACTCAAGGTGATATACTTTTTAGAGATGGTAGTGGACTACAACGATTAGCTAAAGGAACTGCTGCTCAAGCTTTGAAAATAAACGCAGGGGCTACGGCTCCAGAATGGGTAACAAACTCTTTAGTTAACGCAGATATTAATGCTTCAGCAGCAATAGATCAAAGTAAGTTAGTTAATATTGTGGATGCTGACATAGATGCAGCAGCAGCGATAGACCAAAGTAAACTAGCTGGTCTTGATGCTACTCCAGCTCCAGATCATACAATTAATGGCCCGCAAACTAATGATGTACTTGCTGGATATACTACAGCTATTGGGGATTTAGTTTATCTTGACCCAAATGGTAGATGGGAAGAAGCTGATGCAGATGCTACAAGTACTTCAATTAGTTTATTAGGAATTGCAATGGAAGTAAAAGACGATGGGGAGGCTGTGAATGTTGCTCTGTCGGGTAGTTTTATCGTAGATGCTTCGTGGAGTTTTGGTGTTGGTGTACCACTTTACGTTCATACTACTCTTGGAGCTATTACAGCAACTAAACCTACTGGAAGTGGAGATGTTGTTAGGACAGTCGGATACGCATTAACGGCTACAACTATATTCTTCGCACCTTCATCTGATTACGTCACACTAGCTTAAGGAACAACTATGCCAAATATAGCAACAGTTAACGGAGTAGCGGAAGACAGTATAGCAACTTACAATGGTGGAACTGCTGCACTCTATACATCTAAGAATGGGGATACTTGGGTGCATTATGAGGGTACGGTCGCTACTGGTGGAACAGTTACCACATCAGGTGACTACAAGATTCATACCTTCACTTCAAGTGGGGCCTTCACAGTCACAACGCTTGGTGATGGTGTTATCGAATATCTAGTTGTTGCAGGAGGTGGTGGAGCAGGGACTGGTGGTGGTGGAGCAGGTGGGTATCGGGTTTCTGCCTCAAAAGCCATAACGGCAGCATCTCATACTTTTACTGTCGGAGCGGGTGGAGCTTATGGGAGTTCTAGTACCACACAGGGTAGTAGTGGTGCAGCTTCTAATTTAGGTGTACCGACACCTATCTCCTCAGCAGGTGGAGGTGGGGGCGGTGGACATGTTGATAACTCTGGTGCCTATGGTATAGCTGGTGGATCAGGCGGTGGAGGGGCAATGATGGTAGGTGCAGGAGGAGGCCATTATGGAACGGCTGGGGCTTTTGGCGCAGGAAACACGCCAAGCACTTCTCCTTCACAGGGTAACAACGGAGGAATAGGTTCTTCGGATGGTGCAACATGGACAGGTGGGGCTGGAGGTGGTGGGGCATCAGGAATAGGTTATGCAACTTCAGGAGGTGCTTACACATGCTCATCTACTACAGGTGGGGCTGGTGGCACAGGAACTGCAAATTCTATTTCAGGGTCAAGTTTATACTATGCTGGTGGCGGAGCTGGAGGTGGCGATTGTGGTCAAACTAAAGGAACTGGCGGGTCTGGTGTTGGTGCTAATGGTGGTTTCCAGAGTGGGGTTGGGGCTGGAAATGCAACAGCAGCAACAGTAAACAGGGGGTCTGGTGGTGGTGGTGCTAGAATGCCTGCTAATCGGTCAGCAGGGTCGTCAGGTGTTATTATTGTAAAATATAAATTTCAATAGGATAAATAATGAGCCATTTCGCAGAGCTTAACTCAGACAATATAGTACAAAGAGTTATTGTTGCTGATCAAGATTTTATAGACAGCGGTGCAGTCGGTGACGCTGCTACTTGGGTACAGACTTCGTATAACACACATGGAGGCATTCATTATGCTCCTAACTCTCATACCCCAGATAGTGGTGTGGCACTAAGAAAAAATTACGCTGGTGTCGGACATACATATGATGTAAGCAAAGATGCTTTTTATGAACCACAGCCTTACCCATCGTGGACGTTAGACGATGACACTTGCGTGTGGAACGCTCCAACTGCTTATCCAGATGATGATAAAATATATCATTGGGATGAAGACACAACAAGTTGGGTTGAGGTTGAATGAAACTCTTACTCTACATATCAATATTATTGGGGTTTATGTATGGGCTTTATATTTTGCTCCCACAGGTAGCTCCGGTACCACACTAACTTAATGGAGGCATATTGGCTAAAACTATTGGATTAGTATTGTTTATTATTCACATGATTGGGTGTAATAGTATGATTATAGGATACATGGTTGGAGCAGCTACTAATGATGCTAAAATAATTAGGCAGTTACAGTATCCAGGTAAATAAGTATGCGTTACTTTATTTTTCTTAGCGTATGTTTAGTATTTTGGCTGCCTTCTATTTTACAGGCTGCTGATAGTAACACTGTTAGCTCTTCTACAGTTACTGGTACGACTACAGTAGATAGAACACCAAGCACAGCAGTTTCCCCAAATATAATTATAAATAATCAAGATGTGTGTACTACCGGTATTAGTGGTGCAGCTCAATCTGCATGGTTTGGTATATCTTTTGGTAAAACAATTGAAGATCTAAATTGTGAGAGATTAAAGCTTGCACGTTCACTTTACGGTATGGGGATGAAAGTAGCCTCTGTATCATTATTATGTCAAGATACTAGAGTGTTCCAAGCTATGGAAATGGCCGGTACTCCCTGCCCTATTGATGGTAAGATTGGAGATGCTGCTAAACAGGTATGGGATAAAGAACCTTATAGACGACCTGATTATCATGAATGGAGAGGAAAGAAAGAAAACCACGATAAAGTTGTTAAGTTAGATACATTTAGCTCAGAAGATAAAGATAAATCATATAATGATGGCTGGAATCCTTATGAATAATCCTTATTTAAATGGAATGTTAATAGCCTTATTATTTTACACTCCTGTATTTGCAGAAACAAAAACAACTGCTGATGTAACAGAAAAATCTGCAGGAGCTACACATGTTTGTGGTAGAAATAATGCAGCTTGTTCATGGGATCCACGATCTGATATTAATTCTGATAGTGGTAGTGATGATGATGTAGTTTATTGGGATCGACATGGTGGTGAATGGAATATTACTAATGATATTAGTTCATTCATGACTGAAACTGAGATGTTACAAGGATTTACTATGGATAGCTCTATTGGGCTAAGAGATAGAAACTATACAGGCGGAGATGCATTTACAGTACAAATTAAAGTAACAGACGGTACTACTACATACTCAGACACACAAGAATTTAGTACTCATGAAGGCCAGTCATATCAAACAGTAACTAGCCAACTAGTTGTTCCCCAAAATACATTAGCGTATTCTCTTGCAACATTTGGATTGATTCTGGAAGGTACTAGTTTAACAAATGGCTATAACGGACCTCAAACTAACGCAATTAACTTAACTTCTACATATGAATTAATCAATCAAGTAGAAGATACTGTTCTAGAATTAGTAGCTAATGCTGTTGATGATATTCTTACAGGTAATATGGATATAGATACGGCTAATATGCAGATTAATGTTGCTACTCCAAGTGGAGTACAATCTCTTAATATTCCTGTAGTAGCAAGCCCAGGTACTGTGAGTATGTCAATTCCTTCTGTAGGAGGCGCAATACAACAAATAAAGATCAATACTGGAATGTCTGCTGCAGCTCCTGCTGCACCTAAAGTTAGTACAGCTGTAGCTAAAGTAAAATCTGCAGTAAGTAAATCTAAGACTAAATCCGAATCAAAACAAACTAAAGCAGATAAAGCTAAAGCAGTACAAGCTATAGTTTCAAGAGTTTTACAGGCAGTTTCAATGGCAGGAGGAGATACAGATAGTACTAAATTGGCACTAATGGGTATTCTTGGTTCACCTGGATTTCGTTCGTATCAACAGCAAGAAATACCAGATGTTGCATTTTACACTAGTGATACTCCTTATGAAGCAACACTAATAGATCCTTTAGGTTCCATTTACTCATTAGGTAGTGATATACTTATGACTGAATTGGTGGAGTCGCAATATAAATAGTAAATAAATATGGAAGTTGAGTACGGAGGAATAAAAGCAACTGGCGGTAAATTATTCGTCATAATATCTTTATTAGGTACTGTTGGTGCCGGTCTTTGGGGTGGGTTTGAGTTCTACAAAGATTATCAAGATATGAAGAAAAAGATTACATCATATGTAGCACCGGATCTTTCTGCATTTGATAAGAAACTGGGAATTTTAGATATCGAAGTTACTACTGCAAAAGAACTAATTAGTACTGAAATTAACTCTATAAAAGAAACTGTAGGAGAAGCTCAGGATACTACAAGAGATATTCGAACCACTATGAAGACAGATATTAATGGCTTTTCAGATCAGATATCTGCAATAGATAAGCGTTCCAGGGGAGATGGACTAGAGACGCGAACAGCTATGAGGAATGCAGAAAACGAAGTAAGACAGCTAATAGCAGATACATCAAAGAGATGGGATGATAAGCTACAAAAAGTAGATAATAAATTACAACAAGTAGATAGTCAGATAGAATTACTGGAGAATAAACTAGATAAAAAGATAACTAAAGCACTTGAAAACCCATTGGCGGCAATGAGTAAAACAAAGTAAGGAATTGTAATGATAACGGATAAATTTAATGAAATGTTAATTGGAATTGTTGTGTTATTAGGCGGTTTTATTACAAAAAGAATGTATTCAAAAAGTGATTTGTTAAATCAACGTATATCTGCTCTTGAAAAAGTAGTGGTTACTAAAGATGATTTACATCCTCTTGAACGTAATGTAGACATTATACTTACTCATATTTTAGATAAGAAAAATAAATAATTAATAAATGTCTTATTTGTTTGATAAAGCTTTTGATTTAGCGTTAAGAATAATGCAATTCCTATTTGAAAAGAAAAATAAATGAATGAATACAAAGCAAAAGTAGTTAAAGTAGTTGATGGGGATACTATTGATGTAGATATAGATCTAGGGTTTAGTATTATTCTATCTAACCAAAGAATAAGACTATTTGGAATAGATACTCCTGAGTCACGAACACGCGATAAGGAAGAGAAATTCTATGGTAAGCTATCAGCACAGTTTTTAAAAGATCGTTGTAAAAAGGGCTCTTACATTACTCTAAGAACACACTTAGATAAGAAGGGTAAATTTGGTAGAATACTTGGTGAAATAATAGTTGATAAAGTTAATCTAAATCATCAAATGATAAAGAAACATTTAGCTGTTGAGTACTTTGGACAAAATAAAGAAAGTATTGAAAAAGAACATTTAAAAAATAGAGTTAAACTATCAAAACGAATTAAACCTTGATGGCAACTGAGGAATACATATGATCTATTTTAAAAGAAAAAAGAAAAAGAAACCCCCAATAAGATATAGAAAATGAAGATGTTTCTTTGGATTATAGGAGGAGCATTTATTATTTTTAGTGCACTTTATACTTTTTATATTATAGCAATGTCAGGAATACACTAAATGGAAGATAAAAAAGGTAAACGTATAACAATTAAAAGAATAGCAACAAGTGATGGTGGAACTTTTGGAGTTGTACTTGATGGTAATACTCCTTTTTGTGTATCTTGTGAGTTACCTTGGAGAGAAAATAAACCAAATATTTCTCATATACCTATAGGCTGGTTTGAAGCAGTGCGAGTTGATTCCCCTAGATTCGGTAACACCTTTGAAGTCAAGGGTGGCACTTTGGGAGAACGGACACATATATTATTTCATAAAGGGAACTCAATTTTGGACAGTCGTGGGTGTATACTCTTAGCAGAAGGGTTTGGACAAATGGACAATGTAGAACGGAGTCGGGACGCGTTCAATGAATTCATTAAACGTACAGAAGACTGCGAATATTTTATTTTACGAATTACTGAGGAGTATAGCTAATGGAATCTCTTGCAGGAATAATCGGACAAGCACCAAATTACTTAATAGCACTATCAGGCATAGTAACTAGCTTAACAGTACTAACAGCATTAACGCCTACCCAAATTGATGATAAGTGGCTAGGTAAAGCAACAGGAGCAATTAACTTTTTATTAAAGATTGCTAATATGGGTGCAGGTAATGTAGGTAAAAATAAGAATCAAGATGAACAAGATTTAAAAATTAAAGTAAAAGCTAAATGATGATCTTAAGTATAGTTAGCGGGTTGATCTTTATGTTAGGGCTTGGTACGTGGTATGCTCTTCGAGTAGGCCGCAAACTTAATAAAGCAGATCAATTCGATTCCTATAAAAAGACAGCAGGAGACATTAATGAATTCAATCGTAAAGAAGCAGAAGAAGTTAATGCAAAATCCAAGGTTACTGGCAGCAAGTTGGATCGCATTGTTTCTCCTTGGTTGCGGGGCCGTAAGTAGTACTGGAGGATCTTTTCCTCTGCATGCTTATCCAGTTGTTCCTAAAGCTTTAGCTGAACCTCATGAAGTATGGATTCCATGCGCAGAACTCGGAGCACCTAAGAGTGCAGCTATTGCACAAATGATATGCGTTAATGAGACTGATTTAATAGAGTTGCAAAGCTTTATTAGAAATTTAGACTCAGTAGTTAGAAGATACGAATACGCAACTAAACGCATTAATAAAGGCAATTAATCAGGGAGTTTACAGTTCCTACGAGCTGATAGCTCCCATAGCAGTCTTGGTAGAGGCGGAATCGTCTCCTCCTTTGCTCCTCTGCCAAGCTGCTTTATATTTAAATAATAAGGATTATGGTAAAATTATTAGTAGGAGCTGTATTTTTTTGTTTATTTTTAGGGTGTTCAGCAATTTACCCAGGAATACCTAAAATATACGAAAAACCTATTGATCCACCGTGTGTTAAGGAATTATTTGAAAAAGAATTTAGTGGATTTCCAGCAATGATAGTTAATAAATCTATTGGGTTCTTTGATTTTACAGACTGTAAAACTAACTCAATAGGAGTAGCTTGGACTAAAGAAAAGAAATTAAGACAAAAATACGAAAAGCAGTTAAAAGCTCTTAATTAAGTTCTTCATCTACAGGTCTTAATCCAAACATTTCTTTATCAGATACGTCTTCTACAGTAGCTTGTAGGTATGCATAAGACAGCTCATTTAAAAGATCATCTGGAGTAACTGTTTTGTAATACTCCCAATTTTTTTCTCGAGAATTTCCTAGGTCAACTCCTAATTCAAAAGCATTAATAATAGAGTCATATTGTAATCTAGTCATTGTTTTATTTACCTCCTCTAGCCAGAGCAATTCTTTCTTTACTAGATCTTACCTTTTCACATTCTGACAGTAAATAGCTTAATGTTGGAATATAAATTGAAGCATCATGATTACCGCATACTCTAGCAAGTGTTAATAAAGCTTCGATTCCTGCTTCTTCAGCAAATTCTTTCCAAGGTCTAGGAATATTTTCTATTTTAGGTAAATCAGTACTAGCCACAAGTCTCCTCTTTTAATAAAGTGCCTATACTTAATAATGTTATTTGTTATATAGTACATAAGTATGTTACATATTTGGAGATAATTATGGAGACAACTAACTTTGAATTTACAGATGATGAGTTCCTTTCTGTCATTAATATGATAGTTAAATTAGATGCTCCTATGGGAGAAGAGTATATTCCATTAAAATCTATGGACGAACGCCTTGATATGGGACGTTTAGATAGTTTAAGTACTATAGTATTTTTTGTATGGTTATGTCATATGTTTGGTATTTCTGAAGAGAAATTACAAGATTTTGTTAAAAAAGAAAACTTAACTATTCAACTAATAAAAGAATTTGTTATAGCAGAAGCTACTAAAACTTATACATATGCTGATGCAAAAGAATATTCTAAAAGATGTATGTAACTCACACTAATTCAGTATATTCTGAAGATATAATTTTATTAGATTATATCCCGTATCCTCAATATGTGCATCAAGTTGGTAATAATGGAGGCTTTAAGGTCGAACAAGGCATAAAAATCATGCCTGGAGAATTAATTGATTACGTTTTAAAAGGTAAGCATGGAGCTAATTCTGGAACCTATGAATTTATTCAATCATTAACAAAATTAAATGAGTGTAAAACAGGATTTATATTAGCTGCGGGGAATAACATATGGACTGGATACTTAACAACTGTGCACCGTACAACCCAGTATCCTTCATATAGAGTACCTGTAATGGGGATTACACAAGTATATGCAGGATATATTGCTAATCAAATTGGGTCGTTTGATTACATATCAACTGATAGTACTAGTTGTATTAGCGGGCACTCTGCTTGGTATACTGCTTATAATATGTTAGCCTTAGACCGATTAGATGCTGTAGTAGTAATTTCAGTAGATAATGGGCTCTCAGAAGATTACTTAACTATATTTGGAGAGAATAAATTAACTAAATTAGTTGCTGAAGAAAACGATCCATCTATTACTAAATTTAGATTAGGACAAGGTTGTAATATATCAGTATTCGAAAGTAACGAGTTAATTCAAAGTAACGAGCATCAACCTTTAGCTGAAATTACTGATATGCATATAGCAGCCGAATCACATTCTAATCCATTAGGTATATCCAATACAGGAGAAGGATACACAAAAGTTATTAATAGAGTAGATACTGATGGTATTGACTTTGTTAAAACACATAGTACATTTTCTTCAGATAATAAAATTGAAGAAGAAATAATTAAAGATACATTTGGAGATATTAAACTAATTAATTATAAATTACGTATTGGGCATACTATGGGAGCGTCTACTGCTATAGAAACAGCATTAGCACTACAAGAAGAATCTGGTAAGTTTCTTAGTTTAGGGGCAGGTATGGGTAATGTATTTTCATCTGCTGTAGTGGAGATTTTATAATGATATTTGCGCATAGTAGTTTAATACAAGAAGGGCAAGCCGTGTTATTTTATAGGTTTAACCGAGCTTTA
>Ga0308019_10002162_pt1 | contig 11410 bp, 7 predicted proteins | sample Neamet284_FD_203135 | JGI IMG/M metagenome (GOLD analysis project Ga0308019, IMG submission 203135) | Marine microbial communities from water near the shore, Antarctic Ocean - #284 | ecosystem: Environmental > Aquatic > Marine > Unclassified | place: Southern Ocean | collected 2014-10-01
AAACCAACAAAGGCTGCAGTGGCGGCAAAAACACGTAGACTGAGCAACATTCGAAAGCGTTCATGGTTCCACCAAATTCTGATTGTAACTGCAGTGACAATCAAACACCAATAGACGCCATTCTTGAAGATGTCAAAGGCATAATGTCCGTGCATTGGACCATCGATATCCCATGGGACTGACCCTATTCGGATACATGAGAAAGCGCCGATTAAGCCTGGAAAAACTGCGAGATGATTCAACCCATGCCAAAGAGAATGGTGGCCTCCCTCAGAGATACGCTTCATGTTCATTGAGTGGATTTCCATGATGATCCAAAACACGAGGAAACCGCTAACAAAGGTGCCAACTGTGAAAATAGTGTCACCAGGTTCGTACAAATCAAAGTCAGAAATAAATGGCATGTAGGCTTTACAACCATTCCAAATCCATGTGAGATATCCTGCAATAAGCCACAAGCAAGTTGACCCAACCATGAGAAGAATCGCCAAGCGCCGTCGTTGAACAGTATCCACAGACTCTCCCCTCAACACTGCTTTTTGATGCCATCGCTTCAAATCACATCAATGCAGGTCTTCTTGAAGGTGAAACACTTGGCATATCCATGCGCATCGGAATAGTGGTTAATCCTGACGCAGGACTCGGCGGTCGGTTGGGTTTCAAAGGGAGTGATGGACGTGCTGCGGAAGCCCGTGCTGCTGGTGCTGAAGACCGAGCTGGCCCCCGAATGCAACAAACGCTTGAAGCATTGAAAACCCTCCTATCGAGTTCGCTTAATCGTTCAAATGTTGAACTCGAATGTTTAGGTTGGAAAGGACGAATGGGGGATGTTTGGGTTCCATCTCCAAACGAAAAAATGTTTTTTACAGATATTGGAGAAACGCCTGAAGAAACGTCAGTGACCGAAACAAGCCAATTGGTCAAGGCCCTTGTTGAGGCAGGTGCTGAAGCCATTCTCTACGCAGGCGGAGACGGTACAACTCGAGATATTGCAAATACCCTTGAAAGCATCAGCAAAGAAGCCCAAGAAATCCCACTTATTGGCGTTCCTGGTGGAGTTAAGATGCATTCAGGTTGTTTTGCAACTACGCCAAAAGCTGCTGCTGAAGTCACCTTGTCGTTCCTCATTGGCGATTTACGATGTGCGATTACCGAAGTCATGGATTTAGATGAAGAAATCTACCAAGAAGGCGTTTGGAAGGTCCGAATGTATGGAGAGGCTTGGACCCCTTCCAGTCCTCGATTCATGCAAGGTGCAAAAGAACAGGTCGAACGAACAAGCGAAACTGACACCATAGAAGGTCTTGCCAACCATGTTCAAACTCTGCTTCAAGACCAACCCGATTTGATGGTCATTTGGGGGAGTGGTGGAACATTGAGGAGAATGGGAGACTTTTGTGGAGAGGAACTCACCCTGCTTGGAATTGATATTCTTGGTCCTGTGGAAAATGGAAAGCGTCAACTCTTCAGTGATTTGAATGAACAGCAACTTCTGAAAACGATATCACACCATGTCGATGAGAAGGGTGAGCAACGACCATGTTTGCTACTGCTTTCACCAATGGGAGGTCAAGGATTCCTCATCGGACGAGGAAATCTTCAACTCTCTCCCGAGGTTTTGCGTATGATCGGTATTGACAATATTCTCGGTGTAGCAACACCGGCTAAATTGATTGGACTCAGTGCTGTACGTATCGATACAGGTGAAGTTGAACTTGACCAAGTTTTTCAAGCCAAACGCTTCATCAAAATCTTGCAAGGCTTCAGAACAACGAGACTCATTCGAATTGAAGAGGCGTGATTCACAACTGGCCAGTAGCAGCCTTGAGTAAACCGAGGAACGGTGGACTTGGGCGGCCAGGACGGCTCTTGAATTCGGGATGGTATTGAACGCCAACATAATACGGATGTCCTTCAAGCTCAAAGATTTCACAACGCTGACCAGTTTCATCTTTTCCGACAAATACGAGACCGGCAGCTTCGATGGCTTCAATCATATCCGGATTGACTTCGTAACGATGGCGATGGCGCTCATCGACTGATTCTCCTTCACCGTAGAGAGTACGGATTTTACAATCATTTACTTGCCATAAGGTTGGGCGACTTCCCAATCGCATAGTCCCGCCAAGATGGGTTTTCGAGATTTCTGGCATGAACACGACGGCAGGATTTTTGCAGTTCTCATCAAATTCTGTTGAATTCGAGTCCTCAAATCCAAGCACATTGCGGCAAAATTCAATGGTTGCGACTTGCAGTCCGAGGCAGATACCTAAGTAGGGTGTTGAAGATGTTCGAGCATACTCTGCCGCCAAAATCTTACCTTCAACTCCTCGGTCGCCAAAGCCACCAGGGACAAGAACTCCAGCGGCTTGTTTGAGTGAATCCCATGCTTGTTTCCGCTCGTCAGCATTTTCCCAATCAGATTCAAGATGACTTGCTTCAATCCAATCGATGACCAACTTCCGGTCCACTGCCATTGCTGCATGCTGTAGACTCTTGATAACTGAAAGATAAGCATCTGACAAATTCGTGTATTTCCCAACCATGGCAATATGAATCTCTTCGGATAACGTGTCAAGGTGGTGAGCCATGACTCTCCATTGTTGAAGTACATCTGTTGCATTGCTATCGACCTTGAGGATATCACACAAACCTTGCTCATGCAGCATCAGTGGAACATGGTAGATATTTGGGACATCGTGAGCTGACATGACTGCTTCTGGAGCCACATGGCAAAATGCTGCAAGTTTTTCTCGTGTTTCATCATTCAATGGTGCAGATGAACGACAGACTAAGATGTCAGGTGTAATACCCAAGCCTCGTAATTCTTTGACAGTGTGTTGGGTAGGTTTTGTCTTCTGTTCTCCCACAGGGCCCATCACTGGAACCAGTGACACATGTACGAAAGTGATGTTTTCACGGCCAACACGGAATTGGAATTGACGAAGAGCCTCGACATAAGGGGCAGATTCGATATCTCCAACGGTTCCACCCAGTTCGATAATACATGCATCTGGCGCTTCGTCACTACCATCTGCAGGCCGATGAGCGACCTCTTCAAGCCAATCTTGGACGGCTCCAGTGATGTGAGGGATGACTTGGACTGTTTTCCCAAGATAATCACCGCGGCGTTCTGCTTCAATCACTTTTGAGTAAATTTTACCGGTCGTTACGTTGTTATCCTTTCCGAGGTTAATATCAAGAAATCGCTCATAGTTCCCGAGGTCAAGGTCAACCTCGCCGCCGTCATCTAAAACGAAAACTTCGCCGTGTTCAAACGGTGACATTGTGCCAGCATCGCTGTTGAGATAAGGGTCGATTTTCAAAGAAGTGACTCGCAGTCCAGCGCTTTTCAAGAGGACGCCAATACTACTTGCCGTTACACCTTTCCCTAATCCAGAAAGGACTCCTCCGCTTACAACAACGTACTTCATGCACATCAACGGGCTTTTAGGCCGTCGCGCCTCCCATATCAACATACCTCTCAAATTGATATTTCTAAGCATGACGAAATGAGCGAAGAATCAAAAGGTGGGTGCACTGAAACCAAAGCGAGGGGAAGTATGAGCGAAGTTCCGACAACCATGTTGGCTTGGACCAAAACAGCCGATACTACCGGTGGGTTCAGTCGAATCAAACACACCGTTCCCACACCCACCGCCGGAGAGGTATTGGTCAAAACCCATTCAACTTCGGTGTGCGGCACAGACATCCACATTTGGAAATGGGACCAGTGGAGTCGAGAAAATGTACCACTTGGAACGATTACTGGTCATGAAACATGTGGAGAAGTTGTAGGATTGGGGACTGGTGTGGATACCCATGCAATCGGAGATCTCGTCGCTATCGAATGCCATCTCGCTTGTTGGAATTGTCCTCGGTGTGAAGAAGGGAATGCACATATTTGTGAAAACGGCTCAATCTTTGGAGTTCACAACCATGGTGCCTTTGGCCCATATTTTGTAATCCCCGCAGTCAATGCACGTCATATTCCAAAAGGGCTTGACCCTGGGCATGCTTCAATACAAGACCCATTAGGTAATGCAATCCATACATTAACTGGAGGTCCAATCGAAGGAGCTACTGTAGCCATTCACGGCCTGGGACCAATTGGATTGTTTGCAGTCAATGCTGCTAAAGCGATGGGTGCAAAGAAAATTATTGCTGTAGATTGGGACAATACATATCGCATGGAATTGGCAAAAAAACTGGGTGCTGACCTGGTCCTCGGAAAAGAAAATGACGTTGTAGCGGAAATCTTAGCAGCGACTGATGGCCGAGGCGCCGATAATTCATGTGAATTTTCAGGCTCGCCGCAAGCATTGGCGAATACTGTACACAGTACTCGCATGGGCGGTTATGTCAATATTCTCTCAGTGTACGGTAACTCGATGCCGGAAGTTCCGATGAATGAAGTTGTATTCCGTTATCTCCACATCAAAGGAATCAATGGACGAAAGATGTGGTCAACTTGGGATACAATGCACGATTTACTTGAACGAGGCTTGATTGATGTCAATGCAGTCCTTACTCACCGAATGTCAATCGATGATTTCGAAGAAGCTGTTGAATTAGCAATCTCAGGAAATTGCGGTAAAGTTGTTTTGGATTTTGCTTAAGCGCCAACCCATTTGTAACGACGTGCGCCTTCATCAACGCCTTCGTCACCAATCTCAACCAAAGCAAACTCACTCTTTGGAGTAACGACACTGTCATCTTGCAAGCCCTTGTGGAGGTTTTCATAGGTGATGTGGTCAATAGCGACACGTCCACCGAGACGTTCAAACAAATGCCACCGAGAAACAACTTCTCTCCATTGCGGACTTACCTTTCCTTCGAACACTTTTGCTTTAGCGCCAGAACCGTAACCACATAATCCGAAGAGCGTGTTATCGAGGTTGCTGTTTTCTTCCAAATCTGATTCAAAGGTGGACATGAGGGCAAGGAAGATTGAGCCAGTGTATTGATTTCCAATCAAACTACTTGCTCTCTGTCCCTTTTCAATTCGACTTGCATGGAACTCAATGTATTCTGGAGTCTTTGAAATGGCTCGCCGGTACCCATCCATTGCTTTCTCCCAAATCTCGATAATCAACGGGTCTTCTGAGTTATGTTCCGCAGGCATAGGCCCAAGTTGTTCTGCAATCGATTTCCAATATTCTGTATCTTGACGGTCATGCCGGAAGATATCAGGGAACATTCGCTTCGCTTGAAAAGCATACGGTAAATGCATGATAATACGAGACCATTGCTCTGTAAGGCGCATGTCATTTTCATGATTATATCGACCTTGCTTTTCGGATTTCATCGAGAAATTATGGAAGGCTTGCCGGACTGCATCTTGGTAACAGCGATTGGAGTATTGGCCGTCAAAAATAGGGTCATCTCGGTGAACGCTGACTTTTTCCTCACCGTGAGCAAAGATACCCAACTTGCGAACTGTTGATTCAGGTAAATGGCGAATCATTCTTTCAATGAGACCCTTCTTCATCGTCTGACCAGTTTCTTGAGCAAGTTGCATGACATTGGTAATCACTGAACGAATGCTCACTTCTCGGCGTGGTTTAAAAAAGTCGTGAACCGGTGTAGTCGAGACTCCAAAACAATCTGGAATCTCAAGAAGTCGCGGGTTTCTACGAACCAATAACGCACCACCACCAGCACCTTGTGTATATTCGCCAGAAGATTCTAAAGCATATTTGGCATTGTCAGAAAAAATCACAATACCTATCCGCTCATCGTTTTCGTTTGAGCGAGCAACCCAGTCAAGAGTTGTATGTAATGCGTCTACTGCACCGATGCATGCGAATGTCATATCGACAACATCACAATTCCTGAAGCAATCGGAGCCATAGCGTTCCCCATAGCGTTGAGTAAGCATGTCGACAATGTATGTAGCGGTTGGTTTTGCACCATCCAAAGCGGATTCCGTTCCAAGATACATACGACCGATCGTGTTTGGATCAAGCCCATTCCTGTCAATGATTTGCATGACCGCCATAGCGCCCATTGTGGCTGTATCTTCATGAACATCGGGGATGGACATTGCTTCAAGCCCAAGACCTTTGTTTAACTTACCAAAGTCTGCACCCCGCAATTCTGCGAAATCTCTCATATCCATGTACAAACGCGGGAAGTGGATTGCGATGTCGTCGATACCAACGCAGGTTTGACTATCAGTTCCCATCGATTAATGTTCTTTCCGACCCCTATTTGAAAGCACTACCCCTGAGTAAGGGTGAAGAAGATGTTTAGGTACCTATTCCATTTCTGGGACTTCGGCCATTGATGGGTCTTGTCTTGCCCACAATACATCATCGATTCGAAGAATAGAAATCGCTGCTTCAGTCGCCCCGGCAATCGATTGACGAGCGATCAAATAGGGTTCCAGAATACCCTGTTCAACCATGTTTGCAGGCCTACGGTTCAGCAGGTCTAATCCGATATAATGTGAATCATCTCCACCATTGACTTGCGCAGCAACCAATTGTAACAAGGTGTCGATTGGGTCCAAGCCTGCATTCTCAGCCAAAATCCTCGGGATGACCTCTAGGGCATCTGCAAAGGCTTCTGCGCCAAGTTGTTCACGGCCAGGAATAGATTCTGCAAAGCGGCGTAGTCGCCGTGCTAGCGCCACGTGTGTCGCACCTCCTCCAGCCATCAAACGTGAATCTTCTAACATTCGGCATGCAACTCCTAAGGCGTCTCCAAAACTTCGTTCAACTTCACCAAGTACTGTTTCTGTGCTCCCACAGGCAATCAGTGTTGCTCCGCCTTCTTCGGTTTCAACAATCCAATGCGCCACACTGCCCCATGTTTCGTTTTTACTCGAAATAAAAGCGCCTAAATCAGATGCTTTTGAACGCTTTACTTCCGAGACAAGGGTTGCACCACAGCCTCGGGCAAGAAGATCTAAATCAGACCGTGCGACTCTACGGAAGGCTTGAATTCCTGCTTTCGCAAGGAGAACTCGAGCTTCTTCATCAATACCCTCTTTGCAAGCAAGTAACCCGATTCCAAGTTCTTTGAGATGTTCGACTTGTTGTTGGAGCAATTCGACTTCCTTAGCTCGAAAACTTTCCAAAACCCCTTGAGAGGTCACATTAATTTTCATATCGTTTTTCATCGAACGGCGTTCAATTCCACCATCGACAAGAAGAACTTTTCCAGCACCGGCCACACGAGGCATGTCTTCATGGATTCGGTTTTTGGCCAAAACCAATCCAGTTACTAACCGTGTATCGCCAATGCTACCGCCAGATTGTGGTAATATTTTCACACGAGTAGGGTCTGCAACTATGCCTGTAGGAGTATCCATTTGAATTGCTTCAGCAGCATCAACGGCAAGTTGGGCAAGTAATAATTGCATAGACTGATGACCTTTACCGGCAAGTGAAGTTTGTGCAGCAAGTAAGCGGTGCTGGGGTTCAGAGTGTAGGGCTAATTCAAGAAGAACTTCATGGGCATAAGTTTCGGCCATTCTAAACCCGCGTGCGATAATTGCTGGATGAACGTCTTGCGTGACTAAATGCCAAGCATTTTGCAACATTTCAGCAGACATAAGAACGGTCGAAGTTGTCCCATCTCGAGCGATTTTATCCTGGACTGAAGAGGCATTAATCATCATTCGGGCAACAGGGTGTTCCACTTTAGCAGATTCGAGGACTGTAACGCCATCGTTGGTCACAAGGGTTCGCCCGTCATCATCAATGAGTAATTTGTCAAGTCCTCGAGGGCCAAGAGTAGAACGTACTGCTCCAGCAAGAGCCATTGCAGCCTGAATGTTGTTCTGAAGAGCACTGCGTCCCGTAGTACGCTCGGTGTCCTTGAGAATGGGCGCATCGCTCATAGCACAGCCACCAAACTCTTCGCCATAAGTTCAACGATGGTCGAGGTTGACTCAATCTTCGTCATCTTCGACGACTTCAAAGTCTGCATCAACCACATCATCGCCGCCAACATCGATATCGCCATCTTCGGATGAACCGTCTTGTTCAGCCATTTCAGCAGCAGCAGCTTCGTAGAGTTTTGCGGAAACTGCATGCATTGCTTCTTCGACTTCCTTGACTTTAGCTTGGATTGCAGCGTCGTCGATATCATCGATTTCCAGAGGTTTACCGTCATCATCTTGAACCATCTTTTCCAATGCATCCAAATGTTCCTTTACAGGGTCAACATCAGCATCGTCGAGTTTGTCTGCTGATTCATCGAGTGTTCGACGTGTTTGATAGACAACTTGGTCTGCCATGTTTCGGAGTTCGACTTTCGCCTTACGCAACTGATCTTCTTCTGCAAACTTTTCTGCTTCGCTGATCTTTGCTTGGATTTCATCTTCAGAGAGTGAAGTTTGAGCTTCAATTTTCACTGATTGTTCCTTGCCTGTACCCATATCTTTAGCACTGACATCGACAATTCCGTTCGCATCGATATCGAAAGTAACTTCGATTTGTGGGGTTCCACGTGGTGCTGCTGGAATTCCCATGAGGGTGAATTCTCCGAGTGTCACATTGTCCTTAGCAAAATTTCGTTCTCCTTGGAGAACGTGAATGGTAACTGCAGGTTGGTTGTCGCTTGCTGTTGAATAAATTTCAGAGCGGCGAGCAGGGATGGTTGTATTTCGTTCAATCATTGTCGTCATGACACCACCGAGCGTTTCAATCCCGAGCGTAAGAGGCGTGACATCGAGTAACAAGATGTCAGAAACTCCTTCATCACCAGAAATGATACCTGCTTGAAGTGCAGCACCCATGGCCACTGCTTCGTCAGGATTGATTCCTTTGTAAGGTGCCTTTCCAGCTTCTTTTTCAACTGCTTCTTGAACTGCAGGTACACGGGTTGAACCACCGACAAGAATTACTTTGTCAACATCGCCTTTCTTGACTCCAGCATCTTTCATTGCTTGACGGGTTGGACCCATTGTCTTTTCAATCAACTTCGATACAAGGTCTTCGAATTTCGCACGGCTCAACGTCATGTCCATGTGTTCTGGTTGCCCGTCTCGCATGGTGATGAACGGTAGATTAATCTGAGTTTGTTGAGTGCCAGAAAGTTCAATCTTCGCTTTTTCAGCTGCTTCCTTTAGTCGTGACATTGCTTGCACATCTTTTGACAGATCGATACCAGTATCACGTTTGAATTCTGCGACCATCCATTTGATGACGAGGTCATCGAAATCATCTCCACCGAGTTTGTTATTACCTGCTGTGGCTTTAACTTCAATTTGAGGTTGTCCATCGACTTGGTAAATCTCCAAAACCGATACGTCAAAAGTTCCGCCACCCAGGTCGTAAACGAGAATAGTTTGGTCTTCTCCTTTGTCGACACCATAGGCAAGAGCGGCTGCAGTTGGTTCATTGATGATTCTTAGAACTTCAAGACCAGCAATACGTCCTGCATCTTTGGTTGCAGTACGTTGTGCATCTGTGAAATAGGCGGGACAGGTAATGACCGCTTGCTTGATTTCATGCCCAAGGTAAGCTTCAGCATCTGCCTTCAACTTTTGAAGAATAAAGGCTGAAATCTCCTGAGGAGTATAATCAACATCGTCAATGGTCGTTTTCCAGTCGGTACCCATATGACGCTTGACTGAAAGCAAAGTTCGGTCGATGTTTGTCACCGCTTGTCGCTTTGCAGTTACGCCAATCATACGTTCACTACCGTCTTTAGCAAAAGCGACAACCGAGGGGGTTGTTCGTGCACCTTCTGCATTCGCAATGACAACGGGTTCACCGTTCTCAATGGTCGCTACACAACTGTTCGTTGTTCCAAGATCTATTCCTATTACTTTGCTCATATTTTCACTTCCTTTCTTTTCAAAAAATTGGAATTCCGCCGTCGTCATCATCGTCTTGGTCTTCACCAAGGTCGAGATGTACGTCAGGGGTATCCGGTACTTCATCAGCATCATCACCTTCGTCTTCGTCACCATCATCCAGTTCAGGTACAGCGGAGCCTTGAGGCGTGAGTTTGAGGGTGACATCGAGAATGCCGTTGTTAAGGGACCATTCAACCACTTCATCACAGGGATGAGGCAATTCAACACGGGCGAGTGCAGAGGTTTGTGTTTGCTTTAAAATTTCTAATTGATGGCCATCACGGATAAGAGAAAGCTCAACCTCAGTTTCTTCGACGTCTTCTTTGAGAGTGATATCGATTGTTACCGACATATTCCATCCATCGAGGTAGACATCATCTGCTGGTAATTTGTAGAGATTATCAGTTGACTCGTCGAGCTCCGGCATGTCAACTTCGATTGGGTTTGCATCAACCTGAACATCAACGCCTAAATTTTTCAAAATATCCTCCATGGATTTTCCTTTTTCAAACATCTTACTCAGTTGTGACAGGTCGAAATTGAAATTTACATCCCCTTTGGCAATTTTTTCTGCATCGAGGCCGAGACTTTCGAATTGTGAACGGAATTGCTCCATCAATGCTCGAATCTGCTTTTTATCGAGGTCCATGCCCATATTACGGAACAATTCAGTGATCTGTTCAATCAATTTTTCCTCGAAATCATCGTTGCCTGACATTTTCATCCCTCTTGACTACTTAACCATCGGTTACATACTGCGGATTGTGTTACCCTATATGAAGTTCACGAAATGTCTTGCACTGTATCGGAGCCTTCGAATCTATCCAAGAAAGGCGAAGCCCTAAGAACAAAAAGGAGTGGCCATGTTCTAAGGGTCCTTATGTTCAACTCTCTACGCGCATTCACGCTTATCTCCTTAATGCTCTTGGCACCGCTGGCCGGCTGCTTTGGCGAAAATGAAAAAGAAACACAGGATGCCAGCGAAGTATTACTCATCGATTTCGCACCTGCTGGCGAAATTCCACTTCGAAGCGGTGAATGGCATACATTCACGCTTGAAGGAGAAGGCACTCGACTTGTAGTTCCAGAAGATGTGCTTCTCTTTGTCAACAACAGCGTTGTACCCCTTGGGGTCATTCAAGTCCCTGATTCGAGTTTGATGAACGGGAGAATATTGACTACACCTTACGTCACTTCAACAACACTCACGCTGGTCTACCAAGATGGCACCGCTTCAACCGTTGACCTCGAAGTCGAAAACGGCACTCCAATCGTCAACGGGGAAGATTGGTTTGACAAAATGGACTTTATCCTCTCGGTTTGCACTGATTCAAGTCAATGTGGAGGTTATGTCAACCGTTGGATGGGAACACCAAACCCTGCTTTTGAACGTGCAGCAAGTTACTTCCACGGACATTTCGAAGGCCTGGGCTATGAAGCCAACATCATGCGAGTGACTGACCACTTGAACCCAACCCAACCTGAATCACTCAATATTATTGCTTGGAAAGATGGGCGTAACAGCGACTGTGTCCAAGGCATGGGCTCTCATATGGATATCGCACCGCCGGGAGGGCCACCAGGTGGCGGAACATA
>Ga0308019_10002164_pt1 | contig 11396 bp, 9 predicted proteins | sample Neamet284_FD_203135 | JGI IMG/M metagenome (GOLD analysis project Ga0308019, IMG submission 203135) | Marine microbial communities from water near the shore, Antarctic Ocean - #284 | ecosystem: Environmental > Aquatic > Marine > Unclassified | place: Southern Ocean | collected 2014-10-01
ATTATGAGCACTGTTCAGATATGGGACAAAGAGGATTTACCTAGCGAGCTCTCACTCAAAAAATTTATACTTTGGAATAGTTACTCTTTCGATTCTATTTATATATCTATTCCAGAGCTTGTAGATAAAAACGAAAAAATTTTACGATCAAAATTCCTTGCATGGAACTATGAGCTTTCGCAGCTAACATTAGATAATCAAACTTTAGCAGAAGCCCTGGTTCTTAAAAATTCGATAAGCTTTTGGTGGCTTACCAACCTCTCTGAAAAATGTAATTTTAGCAAATCTCCAGAGATAGATAATATTATTAAACTCTTCGCACTGGAGCTATATAGTGAAAAAAACCCCATTGACATACTGGAGTTAAACTCATCAAATCATGCTTTGTGCAACGCATTGGAAATATGGTGCGAAAATAAGGGCATTACTTTTATAAAACTAGAGACTAAAAAATTAATACAACTAAGATCTTTAATACCGCAAAACTTAAAAGCATTGGTGTGGTTTGCTATTCACCTTTTTAAAAGAAGGGCTCTTTTTGGACTAAATCTTGATAAATGGAAAAAATCTTCTAAAAAGATTACTTTTTTTTCATATTTTAGTAATTTAAAGCCATCAGACCTGAAGGACAGTAAATATGGTTCTCGTTTTTGGGGCGACTTACCGAAAAAAATATCATCTCGCGGGATTCAGTCTAACTGGCTGCATATTTATTTAGAAAGTGCATTGCTGCCAAATGCTTCAACTGCCGCAGAAGCTATCAAAAAAATTACAGATTCCAGTCAGAATGAGCTTCATGTAACCCTAGATACCTTTATGAGTTTTAGATTAATTGCTCGAGTGTTAAAAGACTGGTTATTTATTCAACGCATAGGACGGAAATTTTTTTTCTTATTCTCTAGCCAGGGGCCAAACTCTCAATTACTTATTCTTGACTGGAAAAAAACATTTCATGGGATCGATGGATTGAAACATATTCTCATGCATCATCAGCTGCTTGAGTCCCAAAGAAATTTGCCTAAACAGAGAGTAGGCTTCTATCTTCAAGAATTTCAAGCCTGGGAAGTTTCCTTGCTCGATGCATGGAAGAGTTACTCAAAAAATAATAATATTATAGCCGTCCCTCACTCCACTATTAGATTTTGGGACTTAAGAAATTTCAATGACCCAAGATGTTTTGAAGGCTCATTGAATACAAGCATGCCCATCCCAGGCCACATAGCCTTGAACGGCATGCTGCAAGAGAAAAATTATGATCGTGCGCTACTATCTCAAATTAAGACTTCTCATGTTGAGGCTCTTAGATATATGCATTTACGAAAATCTCCGGATAGCTCGGACAAGCAAAAGCATCAGCTGCTCTTGCGGCAGGATGCTCGATGGTTTTCAAATTTTGTTATTTTAATCCTCGGAGATTACAAGTTGGAAAATACTATTACTCAAATCACAATGATCACAGAATGTTTAACAAAATTGCCCAGCAGCACAAAATTTTTTCTAAAACCACATCCGGTGGTGACTTTGCCTAAGTCATTACTAAGGGATATCCCTATAACTATCACAACAGAGCCTATTGAAGATGTTCTGCCCATGTGTGATCTAGCAATAACCTCTAATGTCACAACAGCTTCTCTAGATGCATTCTTGAAAAAAATACCAGTTATTTGCGTATTTGATCCATCAAAACTCAACCTAAGTCCATTAAAAGAACTTGACAGTAGTTTATTTGCATCCTCATCTACTGAGCTGCTAGACAAAATACAGTTAGTTATGGAAAATGCTCCTATTTCCTTTTGCAAGCCAGAGGAAGTTTTTAATTTAGATTCATCCTTGGGTATGTGGTTAAATCTAATTAAACGTCAGATTAAATAATAATTTTGAGGAACTGAAGTGAAGCTACAGCAAACATTTAAAAATAAAAATATTTTAATTACAGGCCACACGGGGTTTAAGGGTGTGTGGCTTTCAGCTTGGTTGAATTTGCTGGGAGCAAAAGTCACCGGGATATCATTAGATGTGCTTGAGGAGCCATCACATTTCTCGGCTTCAGACATGTGCAATGATATTGAAGATAAAAGAGAGGATATTAGAAATTATAACCAAATTGAAAAACTAATTATTGACAGTAAGCCTGACTATGTTTTTCATTTAGCAGCGCAAGCTATTGTAAGGAAATCTTATGACAGTCCAGTTGATACCTGGAGCACTAATGTAATGGGTACAATCAATGTCCTAGAGGCGCTTAGAAAGTTAGATCATCCTTGCAGCGCAGTAATCATTACCAGTGATAAATGTTATGACAATGTAGAGTGGGTATGGGGTTACAAGGAGACAGACCGGATGGGTGGACCAGACCCTTACAGCGCATCAAAAGGCGCAGCAGAATTAGCAATTAAATCATATATCAAATCTTACTTTCCTTCGGAAACTTCAAAGGTTCGCCTTGCCTCATCACGAGCTGGTAATGTTATTGGGGGCGGAGATTGGGCTGAAGATAGAATTATTCCAGACTGTGTTCGAGCCTGGTCAGAAGGCAAAACTGTGGAGTTAAGGAAACCTAATGCAACCAGACCTTGGCAGCATGTATTAGAGCCATTAAGTGGGTATCTTGCATTAGCTGTTGCTTTGAATGAGAGTCAAGATATGCATGGCGAGTCATTTAATTTTGGTCCACCAGCTCAGCAAAATCAAAGCGTGCTGGAGCTTGTTCAAAATATGTCTATTTATTGGGACCAGGTAAAGTGGAAGGATATTTCAGGTGCCAAGGAAGGGCCGTATGAGTCTGGTTTATTAAAATTAAATTGTGATAAAGCTCTTGCGCTATTGCGCTGGAATGCTGTCATGGGGTTTGATGATACAGTGAAGATGACTGCAGAATGGTACAAAGCCTATTACATGAAAGATCAAAAGATTAAGGAGGTAACTAATCTTCAAATTAGCGCATATATTTTAGCGGCTAAAGAGGCTGGCCTCGATTGGGCGCAATGAAATTAGATACCATTATTAAAGAAACTCCATTAAAAAATATTACCATCGATGGCGGTAATGTGATGCATGCACTTAAAGCTACAGAGAAAAATTTTAATGGTTTTGGAGAGGCTTATTTTTCATGTGTGAATTTTGCCGCCATTAAAGCATGGAAGCTGCACACTAAGATGACAATGAACTTAATTGTTCCTCAAGGAGTTATAAAATTTGTTTTTTATGAGCATGAAACTAGTCAGTTATTAGAAAAAGTCATTGGTGAAAATAATTACTCCAGACTTACTGTCCCGCCAGGCTTATGGTTTGGCTTCCAAGGAGTGTCAAAAAAAGAGAGCTTACTTCTCAATATAGCTGACATACCTCATGATCCTTTGGAGGTTCAAAGAAAGTTAACATCAGAAATAGATTATAATTGGGAGCAACTATGAAAGTAATAATTCTAGCAGGCGGTTTTGGTACACGGCTTTCTGAGTATACTGATGTCATTCCAAAACCCATGATCCAAGTAGGCGGTAAGCCAATCTTGTGGCATATTATGAACACATATGCTCATTACGGCCACAATGATTTTTATATAGCTCTTGGCTATAAGTCTGAGGTTATCAAAGACTATTTTTTAAACTATAACTCTTTAAATTCAGACTTTACTGTTAATTTAGGAACAGGAGCTGTTAAAGCACATAATTTTGGGGGAGAAGACTGGAATGTCACTTTAGTTGATACGGGTGCTAACTCAATGACTGGAGGAAGGGTGAAAAGAATGCAACCTTTTATAGGCAATGAACCATTTCTTTTGACTTATGGAGATGGTGTAGCAGATATTGCAGTTGATAAGCTTGTTAATTTTCATAATGACCATGGAAAGATGGTATCGATTTCAGCGGTCAGACCTGCTGCAAGGTTTGGTGAGCTTGAGCTTGATGGTTCGGCTGTTGTGAGATTTGAAGAAAAGCCCCAGCTTCAACAGGGATGGATTAATGGTGGCTATTTTGTTGCAGAACCAGCTTTTTTTGATTTAATTTCTGGTGACGAAACTATGCTAGAAAGAGAGCCTTTGGAGCAAGCTGCAAATCAAGAGCAGTTAATGGCTTATAAGCACGATGGTTTTTGGCATTGCATGGATAGTAAGCGCGATCATGATCTTTTGGAGTCACTATGGCTAAAGGGAGCCCCTTGGGCTAAATAGCTTACCCATGCGCATTCTTATTACCGGGGCTTCTGGTTTTATTGGTAGTAGCCTGGTTAGAGCGATGCCTGAGTCCAAATATCAATTATTTCTTGCATCACGCTCCTCAAAAAAATACATCTTTCAAGAGAATATTAGCTCATATCATCAGGTAAATTGGAGTTCAAAGACAGAAATAGATGCATTATGTCAAAATATAGATTTAATAGTGCACGCTGCAGGTGTAAATGCTAATGATGCGCAGAATAATCCAGAAGATGCAGAGTTCTTCAATGGGATTGTAACTTCAAATTTGATAGATGCTGCCATCAAAGCTAAGGTAAAGCGGTTCATTTACTTTTCAACAGCCCATGTATATCGGAGTCCGCTAGAGGGCACTATCAATGAAAGTAGCGCCTTAAATAATCCTCATGCCTATGCAACTTCTCATATTACCGGTGAACAAGCCGTGATTAATGCTGCAAACAGCTCTTTGATTGATGGGTTGGTTTTAAGAGTATCTAATGTCTTTGGAGCCCCCAGCATCCCAAACAGTAATTGCTGGAACTTATTTGTTAATAATCTATGCATACAGGCAATTAAGGATGAAAAACTCAGGGTCACCGGCAATCCCCTGCAAGAAAGAGATTTTATTGCAATCAGAGACTTGTGCTCAATAGTTATAGATTTAATTAATTACAGGGATTTATTTCAACCTAATTCTGTTGTTAATATTGGTTCAGGCCAGTCTTACACTCTACAAGACATGGCTCTAGTAATTCTGCGCGAGCATCAAAAAATTTTTAAATCTAAATTAGAACTATTGCAGAGTCAAGAGTCTAAAGGTAGAGAGTTAGAGAAGCTCTGTTATCAATCTAGCCTACATGATTTCTTTCAACTCGAAACTAACAATTCTATTATTGCTGAAATTCAAAATTTATTACATTTTTGCAAAGAAGAATTGATAAAATGACAGCTACCTCCTCAGTTAACGGCTCTCAATTGATATCAATTATAATGCCAACATTTCAGCATGGCCACTGCATATCTAGGTCTATTCAATCTGTTTTAGATCAAACTTATGAGAGCTGGGAATTAATTATTATTGATAATCATTCTGTAGATAATACTTCAGACATAGTCCTGAGCTTCAAAGATCCTAGAATTAAGTATTTAAAATTCCCTAACAATGGAATCATTGCAGCTTCACGAAATCATGGTGTATTAATTTCTAAGGGAGACTGGATAGCATTTTTAGATTCAGATGATTGGTGGGAACAATCAAAGTTACAAGCATCCATGCAATTTGCTAATAATAAAAATGCAGATATTGTCTATCATGATTTATTTCTCGCAAAACATCCAAAACAAAAATTTTTTCTATCAAAGGCAAGAGGCAGAGAGATTAACGGCAGTGTTTTTGAGAATTTACTAACTCATGGCAATGCATTATTCAATTCTAGTGTGATGGTTAAAAAAGAAATACTAGAAAAGGTTGGCGGGATATCAGAGGAAAAGAGTAAAGTTTCGTGGGAAGATTTTGATTGCTGGTTAAAAATATCAAGAGTAACGAATAAATTTTTTTATTTAAATGTACCTCTTGGGTATTATTGGGTTGGTGGCGGGAATACCTCGACACCAAAAGTCATTCTAGAAAATACCTCTTCTATTGAAAATAGTTATCAAGTTTTTTTTGCCAATTCTTTGCATAAGCCTTTTTGGCTAGGAAACGGAAGGGGAAAAGCTTTTTTAGAATTGAGAATGTACGATCAAGCTATAGCTGAATTCAAGAGCATAGATGGTAGAATTATGACGTATGCTGAATGGCTAAGATTTCACTTTAGAATAGCGCAATCGTACACCATGAAATATAAAGAATATGTACTCAGTTTTTTTAAAAATATATAGGGAACCCGAAAAATAATTATACAAGATGATTAAATATTTATTATCAAGAGAACAACTTGTTATTTATTGTTTGGCATTTTTCTTTACTTTCTCTTTGATGCAACTAAATTTTTTGAACTCTTTAAATTTCCTATATATGGTGCCACCTTTATTTTTAATATTTATAAGTAAAAAGATTCAAACACCTCATATTGATTTTCAAATAGCATTCATTATTTATACTTCAATATTTGTGATTGCTGCAGTTCTCCAGCCTATGTTTTGGCCAGATATTTTTAGGAAGTTGGTAAGTTTTATAATCTTCATGACCGCTTTTCTTTATACTTTTATTAATGTTTCTGATCGAATGATCGCAGCATTTAAGATTGCAGTAGTTTTTTATGTTAGCTATCTATCTTTTATCAACCTCCTAGAATATAGCGCTTTTGGATTAGCAGACATAGGCTCTGCTGCAAAGAATCAAGTTGGGAATCAGCGCTTTGGTTTTCTATACATACTAGGTTTTTGGATTACTTTTTTCTTTCAATCTCATTTCAAGCTTTTTACAGCTCTCAAGTTCCCACTTCTTATCCTAATCGGTATTGGTATATTGCTAACATTTTCCCGAGCATCAATTGTTGGATGGCTAGCAAGTTCAGCGTGTTTTTTATTTATTGTCTTTGGACCACACTTCCGAATTACTTTTAAAGGATTTTTATTTTTTATTTTCTCAGTTTTCATGATTATTTTGGCTTTAATTTATACAGATGCATATCTATACATTGAATATCCAGTTGAATACTTTTTAGATGAATTATTTTCGCTTCGCCAAAAAGATGGCTCGGCAACATTTGATATTGCGAACCCGGAATCCTCTGAGGGGTTTAGGATTTTCTTGTTGAAGACTATTCTAATTTTTATTGGATCGTGGCCTTTTACTGGATCTGGATTTATGGGTATCTGGATTTTATTTGAAGATAGAGTTGGCTCAGCCCACGGTCAATTTAATGATGTATTATTTAGAACTGGAATTATTGGTATGGCGATATATCTCTATTTATTACAAAGGCTGGGATCCTTTCTTCGCAAGAGAGATATGGGGCTATTTATAGGATTAATAGGTATGTTATTCTACGGTTTGTTTCATGAGACTTTTAAATTGGCGCATGGCGCTTTTGTATTAGCTTTTTTATTTGGAATGTATGCCACTCACAAGAGAAATAATCCCAAACTATGAATATTGGAATAGATGCTTCCCGAAGCAGGTCGGGGGGTGCAATATCTCATCTTCGCGGCATTCTCAGCGAACTTAAACCTAATGACCATAATATTACTGAAGTACATGTATGGGCACCATTGCCTCTCATAAATCAGCTGCCAAATAGACCTTGGTTAATTAAGCATTCTCCAAAAAAAATTAATCAAAATATTTTCCTACAACTTTTTTGGCAACTTCATGAATTTAAAAAAGAACTGCTAAAAAATAAATGTACTGTACTATTTAAGACAACGTCTAGTTCAATTACGCACTTTACTCCATGCGTTACATTGAGCCAAGATATGCTCCCATTTGAATTTGCAGAAATGGAGAGATACGGGCTGACTTTAGGCCGACTTCGATTAATTGTATTAAGGCTAATATACATTCACACGCTGAAGAGATCGTATGGAGTTATTTTTTTAACTAAATATGCTTCAAGAAAAATTCAGGAAGTGACCGGCAAATTACCTAACAATAGAGTAATACCTCATGGTGTAGATAGTATTTTTTCCTCTATGCAAAATAAACCCATCAAACCCTTGCCGCTAAATGAAATTAGATGCGTGTATGTTTCCGCTTCAGCCCCATACAAGCATCAATGGAATGTTATTGAGGCAATCTACTTGCTTAGGCTAAAAAATATCCCAGCTTCCCTGGATCTTATAGGAGGGGGCTCTGGAAAATCAGATAAGAGAGTAAATGAGGCGATCAGAAAGTTCGATCTAGAAAGAAGATTTGTAAACCAGCTACCTTTCCTAAAGCCTAATGAGGTATCAAAGCGAATCCAAGAGTCTGATATTTTTGTTTTCGCCTCTAGTTGTGAAAACTTGCCAATAACCCTATTGGAAGGCATGTCATCAGGCTTGGCTATTGCATCCTCAGATATGGGCCCCATGCCAGAGGTTTTAGGGAAAGGTGGCACATATTTTAATCCTGAAGCACCTCAATCTATTGCTGATGCTATTGAGCTATTAATTAAAGATTCTAGCTTTCGATCAGATAGCATCACCCATGCTATAAATAACGCTAAACATTTTTCTTGGAAGGAATGCTCCGACAATACCTTTCATTTTCTTGTTAGCTGCAATGATTCCAAAAAATAATATTTTGCGTGGCAAATATATTTTATTCTTTAGAATAACCCACGCATTTGATAACATGACCTAATGAGCATATTTAAAAATAAAAAACTTCTAATTACAGGCGGCACCGGATCTTTTGGCAATGCTGTATTGCAAAGAATGCTGGATTCAGAGCTTGAAGAAATAAGAATTTTTAGCAGAGATGAGAAAAAGCAGGACGATATGCGGAAACTCTATAACAGTCCTAAATTAAAGTTTTATATTGGAGACGTTAGAGACTATGGTTCGGTGCTAAATGCCGTAAGGGGAACTGACTATATTTTTCATGCCGCAGCACTGAAGCAAGTCCCATCTTGCGAATTCCACCCATTAGAGGCTGTTAAAACAAATATTCTGGGTACTGAAAATGTTTTAGAGGCATCAATTTTTTGCTCTGTCTCTAAAGTTATATGTTTAAGTACTGATAAAGCGGTCTATCCTATTAATGCAATGGGTATTTCTAAAGCAATGATGGAAAAGGTGATTGTTGCAAAATCAAGGTCTAGTACTGCAACCGTCATATGTACTACACGATACGGTAATGTGATGGCTTCTAGGGGCTCAGTCATACCCCTTTTTGTTGACCAGATGCTAAAAAAATTACCAATAACGATAACAGATGGCGATATGACAAGATTCATGATGACTCTTGGAGATGCTGTAGATTTAGTTTTATTTGCATTTCAACATGGTAAGCCAGGTGATATATATGTTCAAAAAGCGCCAGCAGCGACTCTCTCTGTGCTGACGAAAGCTTTAACTGAAATCATTGAGAGACCACAACATCCAATTGATATTATTGGCACTCGACATGGAGAGAAATTGTATGAAACTTTGCTGAGTAGAGAGGAGATGGTGGCTGCTGAAGATCTTGGAGATTATTACAGGGTCCCACCAGATTTAAGAGATTTAAATTATGAGAAATTTACTGACGAAGGGGAGATACAAATTTCTGAAGCCCAAGACTATAATTCACATAATACAGATCGCCTAGATGTTGAGGACATGAAGAAGCTATTGCTAAGATTAGATTTTATCCAAAAGATTGTTCGAGGTGAGGATGCGGATCCAGAAGCATAGGATACTGGTCACAGGATCCAAGGGCTTTATTGGCCAGAATCTCTTAGTGGAGCTATCTTTAGTAGACTCATATAAAGTCGATACTTTCAACAGGGGTGAGAGCTTTGAAATACTTGAATCTAAGATTTTGGAAGCTGATGCGATCATCCACCTAGCAGGTGAAAATAGACCATCTGATACCAAGAGTTTTGATGTCGGAAATCATCAATTAACTAAGCTAATTTGTGAAATAGTAGAGAAATCGCAAAAGAAGATAGATATTATTTTTGCCTCAAGCACCCAGGCTGAAGATAACAATCCTTACGGTGCTAGCAAACGTGCTGCTGAAAAAGTTCTTTGTGAACTAGAGGAGCGAACAAGGTGTCTAGTTAGTATATATAGGCTTCCTGGTGTATTTGGAAAGTGGTCAAGGCCAAATTATAATTCAGTGGTTGCAACATTTTGCCACAACATTGCAAATCAATTACCAATTCAGATCCGTGATCCAGAAAAATCTCTGCCTCTTGTATATATTGATGATGTAGTTAGCAGCTTTATATCTACTCTCGGCTCCATGCAGGCTCATAAAAAATGGGTATCTGTTGAACCAACCTATTCAATTACCCCTCAAAGCTTAGCTAATCAGCTTAATAGTTTCTTTAATTCGAGGAATACATTAGTTTCTGAAAGAGTTGGTATCGGTTTAACACGGGCTTTATATGCAACTTATTTAAGTTTTCTCTCCCCAGATCAGTTCACATACAGTATTCCATTTTTTCCTGACGAGAGAGGAATGTTTGCAGAGGTATTAAAAACCCATGATTCAGGGCAGTTTTCATTTTTTACTACCCTACCTGGTGTGACAAGAGGTCAACATTTTCATCATTCAAAATCAGAAAAATTTTTAATTATTAAGGGAAAAGCCAGATTTAGATTTAGGCATCTGATTACCGGTGAGAGATTTGAAATATTTACATCAAACGATGAATTGAAAGTGGTAGAAACCATTCCAGGATGGGTGCATGATATTACCAATGTTGGTGAAAATGAAATGATAGCTATGCTCTGGGCAAATGAAGTCTTTGATCGGGAGAAACCTGATACTATTACCAGTGAGGTTTGAGATGAAAAAATTAAAAGTAATGACTGTTGTCGGTACTCGACCTGAAATTATTCGCCTTTCTAGAGTTATCGCTTGTTTAGATGTTCATTGCGAACACATTCTTGTTCATACAGGCCAGAATTATGACTATGAATTAAATGAAATATTTTTTAAAGATTTAGAAATTAGAACTCCTAATTACTTTTTAGAAGCAGCGCAAAAAAATGCCGCTCAAACTATTGGAACTATTATCTCATCCGTTGACTCCCTTTTAGAGAAAGAGAATCCTGATGCGGTATTGGTACTAGGGGATACTAATAGCTGTCTATCGATTATTCCTGCAAAAATAAGAAAAATTCCTACTTTTCATATGGAAGCTGGGAATAGATGTTTTGATATGCGGGTTCCAGAAGAAATTAATAGAAGAATTGTGGATCATACTGCGGATATTAATCTGACATACAGCACGATTGCCAGAGATTATCTGCTCTCAGAGGGCCTATCTCCAGATCTTGTAATTAAAACAGGAAGCCCTATGAATGAGGTCCTTAATTTTTACAATCAGGGCATTGCGGATTCTACTGTCTTAACAAGATTAAAATTAGAGGCAGGTAATTATTTTGTGATCAGCGCCCATCGACAAGAAAATATAGACTCTGAGAAAAATTTTGCTGAACTAGTGCGAACGCTAAATATGATGAGCACTAAATATAAGCTTCCCATTATTGTTTCAACTCACCCACGCACTAAGAAAAAAATTAATCAATTAAAAATCAAGCTTCATAAAAATATCAGACTTCTTAAGCCCTTGGGATT
>Ga0308019_10002168_pt1 | contig 11382 bp, 13 predicted proteins | sample Neamet284_FD_203135 | JGI IMG/M metagenome (GOLD analysis project Ga0308019, IMG submission 203135) | Marine microbial communities from water near the shore, Antarctic Ocean - #284 | ecosystem: Environmental > Aquatic > Marine > Unclassified | place: Southern Ocean | collected 2014-10-01
AAGAATTATCCAGAAGAGATTTTTCAAATAATCCTAAGCAAGATTTGAAATTTATGTACGGGCAATTGGATGCAACTGCTTTTGATAAACTGAATATTATATTGGGAAGTAGGTATGATTCTTATACTGATTATACTCCAGTAATTTCTAATAAATTAGCTTTAGGACTTCCTCTTTCTAAAAAACTCCTTATAAATAGTTCAGTAGGTACGGGCTTTAAAACTCCTGATTTCAGACAAAAATATTTTGATTTCACAAACTCAACCATTGGCTATACTGTACTTGGTAGAGATGTTGCTTTTGATAGACTAACGACTATGCAGGATGTACAGGAGATAGTTCCATTTTCAACATTAATATCTCCTTTAAAATCAGAAACTTCAGTGAATCTTAATTTGGGAATAAAATATTATCCTAGCCATAACTTATCTTTTGATGTGAACTTATTTAATAATAAGGTGAATGATTTGATTGAATGGCAACTAGTAGCTAAGGGAGTGAACAATACAAATATCTATAGTTATTTTAATATTAATCAGGTTGAAACTAAAGGAATAGAGTTTAATACAGCATATAAAAAAGTTGATAACTGGGAAATTAAATTTGGATACCAATTGCTGTATGCATACGACACTCAAGTACTGAAAGAGATTGGGCAAGATACTGCGTATTATGCTAGAGATCCTGAAACACATGTTAGCATTAAGCTTAATAAAGAGGATTACTTTGGATTGTTTAATAGATCCAGACATACAGGAAATATTAAACTGAACTATCATCTAAACGAAAAAACAGAATTGAATACCATAATTACCTATAGAAGTAAATATGCTCTTTCTGATTCTAATGGAAATGATATTTTGGATTCGTATGATAAATTTGTAGATGGTTACAGTTTATGTGATGTAGGTTTTAGCCATCAAATAAGTGCATTAAAATCATTCCAAATAGGAGTAAAGAATATTTTCGGATTTACAAACCCAGAATATATTAGTAATATATCAGGAAGATCATATTATATAAATATTAAAATAAATATCAAAAAATAACTTAATTAATAATAACAAAAACAAAAACAAAAAAATGAAAACAAAAACAAAACTAGTAGTATCAATTTGTGCATTAACATTGATATTCACTGCATGTAAGCAAGATACTATAAAGCCTTTAGACTGTATGGGAATTGAAAACGGTACAGCAATTACTGATGATTGTGATGACTGTCATAAATGGACAGCATATAATTATGTTACTCATGCTGTAAGAGATGTGAATGATACAACAACTGAGGTTTTAGCTGAGAACGAAATGTTCGCTAGTCCTAACAATCCTATGAATCCTTTATGGAATGCTAACTGTGGAGATTGTATGGGTGTTATCGGTGGTACTTCAATTACTGATGATTGTGGTGATTGTCATAAATGGACAGCATATAATTATGTTACGCATGCTGTAAGAGAAGTAAATGATACAACAACTGAGGTTTTAGCTGAGAATGAAATGTTTGCTAGTCCTAACAATCCTATGAACCCTTTATGGAATGCTAGTTGTACTGATTGTATGGAAGTTTTAAATGGTGTAGCAGTGATTGATTCTTGTGGAGACTGTCAAGGAGCTTATGTATATAATATGGCAACTCATGATCCTTCTGAGATTGTTTTACTTGGAGGAGATACAAATGGTATTAGTGCAACTTTATTACCAGGACAAGTAATTATTTTACCTGAAGATGAAGGAAACCCATATTGGAATTCTGGTTGTAAATAGGAATATGAGATATACCTGTTTATTATTTCTGTTTAGCCTTTTGGTTTTTACTTCTTGTGAAAAGACACTTAATGAGGATGTTATAGCTGAGGATGTAATTAACTTTGTTGAGTTAAATGCAAGTCAATATACTGTTAATCAGTTGGATTCTTCATTGACTGGTATCTATGAAAAATTTAGTTTTTCAGAAGGAGATACGGTAAGTCATGATAATTGGGATGTTGCATTTAAAGGATCTACAATTATTGTTAATGGAGGAGAGGCTTATGAACAAGACCAACCAAATAGAGTAGGAGATGCAGCAGTTTATATTGCTACTGGAGTTATGTCAGATGTTAGAACTGTTGATGTAAGTAAATTATCCCAAGATAATGCACAAGGTCCTGCTATAATTGATGATCTTGGTATTTCAGGTGAAGGCTGGGCTTCATATGATATGGCTACGCATGTATTGTCACCTATTGCGGGTAGAATATTAGTGTTTCGAACACATGATAATAGATATGCTAAAATGGAGATATTATACTATTATGACTCTGAAAATCCACAACCATTAGATGGAGATTTTGGAGGATTTTATACCTTTAATTATGTGTATCAATCAGCAGGAGAAATTAATTTCTAAAAATTGAAGTAACAATTAAGGACTTGCTTATTTTTGCAAGTCCTTAACTGTTTTAATAAAATATCCTAATGGCAATCAAAAATTTATTTAAATCAAAGTTTTTGAGTAAGTATACTCAAATTTATAAGCAAGATGGTTTCAAGGGCGTTATTAAAGAAGGGGGTTGGAAAATAGTAATTTATTTCTTTTTATTTTACTTAGTTAGAGATTCATTTCTGTACATAATTCTACCCTATTATTTTATGAAAGGGGTTTTCTCTTAACAGCTTAAAAACACATAAATTATATGAAAGCTAAATTAGTATGGAGTTTTAGTGGAGAAGGAGCATTAAAAACTGCCGAACATCATCTTATACATTTAAAGGAGTATTCTAAGAGTGAGAAGGTTGAGGTTATAGAGTTTGGAACAGAACAACAAACTCAATTTATTGCAATCGCTTTTATGATTGTAACCAAAGATTTGGTAAACGACTTACGACAAAGTTTAAAGCCTCATCAAGGATTTTTGGTGGAATAATTACTTTCGTAATTCTTCCATTTCTTCTAGTAATATATCTAATTTTTTAAGGATTTTACCATAAGATAATTTTATATCTAAGCGGTATAGCGGTTCACTCATAAAAAATAGAAAAATCATAAATAAAGCCGTTCCAATTACATAACAAACTGGGAGTCCAAATAGTATTAGAGTTTCCGGATTATTCATAATCTCCTGATAATTTGTAAGTTCAGAATGAAAATTATAATCAGGAGAATGTAAGAATAAAAGTATGCCTAACATCCCTAAAACAGGATATAATACTTTGTATATTTTAGAGATTTTATCTTCAGCCTCTACTCTCCACTTGTGAAATGATTTTACATATTCATAACTGTTTTCTCCTTTGTCAATCTTATTTAGTTTTATAGATTCTTCATATCCTGCTGAAAGTAACCACACAATAAGTAAAGAAATGCAAGATACTATTAAAGGAACTTCACTCCCTATTCCTACAATAAATAAAAAGATAGCAAATATTACTAGGAAGATTAGACTGTATTTTCCTAAGCGTTTAAACCGGTCGATAGTATGTATTGATTTTTGGTTGTACAGATTGTTAATTTTCGGAGAAATTAAGGCGTCCTTATTAATAAACCCTTCTGACCAAATGCTTTCTATTGTTTTTTTCATGACTAATATCTTAAGTTAATAGTTTTTTTAACTGTTCTTTTATTCTTGTAATTCTTACTCCAATATTATTGGAGTTTGTTCCAATGATTTCTGCAATTTCTTTGTACGATTTTTCTTCTAAGTATAACAGGATAATTCCCCTGTCAATTTCAGAGAGTTTTTTTATAGCAGTATACAATTGGTTTAATTCTTCATTTGCAAATGCAGTGTTTTCTTCTGTTATTTCGTTTTCTGAATAGAAAAATAATGCTTTTCGTTTGTTCTTTTTTAGTAGGGTTAAACAAACATTTAAGGATATTTTGTAAATCCAGGTACTCCATTCGGACTGTTCCTTAAAGTTATCTTTACTCTTCCAAATTTGCAAACACACTTCCTGATAATAATCTTCAAAGTCCGATTGTGTATTGGTATAAGCCCTACAAATTTTAATAATTATTCCAGAATACGGTAGTATGGATGAAATGTAAAAGTCGTTGCTCACAAATAGTTTTTTCTTAATTAGTGTTTGAAGTAAGGTATTTATTACAAGATTTTAAATATTTTTTTAGAAAAATAAAATTCACTAGAGGAAAGAAATTATTTTCACTCAATAATTATTTTCTTTCTACTATTTTCAGGAGCATTCAAAGCCATAGAAGGTTGAGGTTATAAAGTTTGGCATTGAACAATAAACCAAGTTTATGCAATTGCTTTTATGATTTTTACCAAAGACTTGATAAATGACTTACGACAAAGTTTAAAACCATATCAAGGCTTTTTGGTGGAATAATATACAAACCATTTTCTTTCGTATTTTTGCACCATGTATTCGGCTATTCTTATCTCACATATTGTTATTAGTATTTTACTAATTTTATTAGCGATTTATATAGTAATGCGTTCGCTTTTTGGGGTATTTGGGAAAGTTAATTTTTCTACATTTCACGATATAAAGTTACCAATTATAGCCGTTATTTTTTTGTATTTGGAGCTTATTCTAGGCGTTCTGCTCTATGCTATTTACATTAATAAATTGGAGGTTTTAATCACTCAAGCAAATGCCAATGCTTATTTCTCGGCTCGTTTTTGGGCAGTGGAACATGCTATACTCATGCTATTTGCAATTATATTTGGGCATTTGGGCTTAGTATATGCTAAGAATTTGCAAGATGTTGGGCAGAAGTTTAAAAAGAACCTTTTGTATTTTGGTTTATCATTTGTGCTTATTTTTATATCAATCACTATGAATATGTTTCGGAATGCTTAGAAAACATAACATACTAGTAGTTGAGGATGAATTAGAATTAGCTAAATCAACTATTTCTTCTTTATCGGAAAATGGATTTTCACCTTTTCATGCTAAGGATTTAAAATCGGCTAGGAAGTTATTGAAACAAGAAAAATTTGCTGCAGTGCTCTTGGATTTAGGCTTGCCTGATGGAGATGGTATATCATTGATAAAAGAAATAAAAAACACTAAAATTGAAATTGGCTTGATTATTGTTTCAGCCAAAGATGCTTTGGAAAAAAAAGTACAAGGCTTAGAACTAGGGGCGGATGATTATCTAACCAAACCTTTCTTTTTTTCAGAACTGAATGCTCGTTTAAAATCAGTTATAAGAAGATTGAACTTAGAAGATAATCAGCAGTTAACTATTAATGAAATCACATTGTTTCCTGAAGAAATGCGCACTTTGATTCATGGAAAAATAGTTGAGCTAACGGGAAAAGAGTTTGGTTTGCTTTTATACTTTTTTTCTAATCCTAACAGAGTAATTTCCAAAACTACTTTGGGGGAGTTTATGTCATCAAGCTATGCTGACTATGGTTTTACTGATGATGTAGTTTATACACATATTAAAAACCTGAAAAAGAAAATTACAAATAGTGGGGGCAATGATTATATCAAAAATGTTTATGGTGTAGGTTATAAATTTACAATAGCATGAAATTATTAACGAAAACTTCACTTAATTTTATTTCGGCTTCCGTTATTTTCTTCCTTCTTGGAAGTGTCGCTATGTATTTTTCAGTGCGTAACATCATTGCTGAGGACTTGAAAAGCCAATTATTGCAACAACAAAATAAGTTTATTTATAATGCTAATCAAAATAAGCTTACTGATTTAACATCCAAATTAGTGTTTATTCAAATCACTGATAATGAAATAGGGTATTCTTTTTCAGACACGGTCTTAATCGTAAACGATTCCTATATTCTTTACCGAAAACTGCAATTTTCTTATTTACAAGACGAACAATATTACCAAGTAAGTATTTTACAAAATCAAAGCCAAAGTGATTTGCTAATTAAAAAAATAGTAATTATGAATGTGGGTTTTGCTATGCTCTTTTTTTTAATTATGTTTTTTGTGAATAGGCAATCTATCAAAAGTGCACTTAGTGTTTTTTACAGTACAATCCGAAAGCTAGAAGATTTTGAACTTAGTAAAGCACAAAATTTATCCCTTGAAACTGCTGATGTTCAGGAAATAAAAAAATTGAATGAAGTATTCGAGAAAATGGCTACTCAAATTTATAATGATTTTGAAGCGCAGAAAGAATATACTGAAAATGTATCACATGAATTGCAAACCCCTTTAGCAATTATAAGTTCCAAAGCAGATGAACTAATGCAGGCCGATAATCTTTCTAAAGAACAAATGGAGCAATTGGCATTACTTTTGGAAACGACCAACCGACTTTCAAAAATTAATCAGGCACTTATTTTTCTTACCAAAATTGATAATCGTTTTTATACCCAAGGATCATCCTTTTCGTTAAATGATTTAATTAAAGAAAAACTACAAATTTTTGATGTTGCAATTCAAGAAAAAGAGTTGAAGTTGGAGTTGGATCTACTAGATATTACTCAAGTTTACATGAATCCTTATTTGGCAGAAACCTTAATTATTAACCTAATTAAAAATGCAATTATACATAATACATCTGGAGGGGTGTTGTGTATTCAGTTAAGCAATAATACCTTGAGTATTTCTAATAATGGCTCTCCACTTTCATTCCCTGAAAAAGATATTTTCAAAAGATTTGTAAGGAGTGAGAATAGTAAAAAAAATCTTGGTATTGGGCTTTCAATTGTGCAAAGGATTTGTGAATTATACACTTTCAATATTACTTATACTTATGATTGCGAACATCAATTTAAAATAATTTTTAAAAAATAAATAATGAATATACAGGAATTAATTAATGACACAGCAACCACTATTGTGGATGTAAGGACAGAAGGAGAATTTGCAGAAGGAAATGTACAGGGATCAATAAATATCCCTTTACATACTATAATTGAAAAGGTTGAGGAATTAAAGGCAATGCAGCCTTTGGTTTTGTGTTGTCTTTCGGGAGGTAGAAGCGGACAAGCTACAGCCTTTTTACAAGCTCAGGGTTGTGATAATGTACATAATGGAGGAGGTTGGGAATTGGTTGATTCTCAAAAACGATAATTTCCTTGGAAACCCTTAATATATTAGGTGTTATTGGAGCGCTAGTTATTGGTGTAGTTCTTGGTATAACAGGAGGTGGGGGTTCTATTTTAACAGTTCCTATTCTTGTTTATCTCTTAGGTGTTATGCCTATTACTGCAACTGCTTATTCCTTATTTATTGTAGGTATAACTGCATTGTTTGGGACATTCCGTAATATGATGAAACGGATGATTGATTTTCGTGTTGCTTTTGTGTTTTCAATTCCTGCATTTATTGCAGTTTATTTAACTCGTAAGCTGATTATCCCGTCAATACCTACTATTATTTTTACAGTTCAAGACTTTGTGTTAACTAAGGATTTGGCTATAATGATTTTCTTTGCATTTATTATGTTCTTTGCTGCAATTTCTATGATAAGAACAAGGAAGGATATTGTGGTTAAGCAAGTTAGAGGATTTAACTATTTTATTATAATTATTGAAGGTTTTGTAGTTGGGATTCTAACTGGCCTTGTAGGTGCAGGTGGAGGTTTCTTAATCATTCCTGCCTTAGTATTATTTGCTGATTTACCAATGAAAAGGGCGGTAGCTACTTCTCTTATGATTATTTCGATAAAATCATTAATTGGCTTTTTAGGTGATATTGGGAATATTGAAATTGATTGGGAGTTTCTGCTTATGTTTTCAATTTTATCTATTATTGGAATTATTATTGGAATTTATCTTAGTAATTTTATTGACGGAAAAAAAATTAAAAAAGCTTTTGGTTGGTTTGTACTAGTCATGGCAATATATATCATAATTAAAGAAATACTATTTTAAAATGAAAGTAGAACAAATTTACACAAGCTGCTTAGCACAGGGTGCTTATTATATTGAAAGTAATGGGCAGGCTGCTGTGATTGACCCTTTACGTGAAGTTGGGGCTTATATTGAAATGGCGGCAGAAAGAGGAGCGAAAATTAAATATGTTTTTGAAACACATTTTCATGCGGACTTTGTAAGCGGACACCTTAGCTTGGCAAAACAAACAGGAGCTCAAATTGTATTCGGACCTACCGCAAAAACTGATTTTGAAGTTGTTATTGCTGAGGATAATCAAGTATTTGAATTAGGAAATATAAGTATTAAAGTCTTGCATACTCCAGGGCACACTATGGAAAGTTCTTGTTATTTGTTAAGAGATGAAAAAGGAGAAGATAAAGCTGTTTTTTCAGGAGATACCTTGTTTTTAGGAGATGTAGGTAGGCCTGATTTAGCTCAAAAATCAGATATGAATGAGCAAGATTTAGCTGGAATTTTGTTTGACAGTTTAAGAACAAAAATAATCCCTTTAGCGGATGATGTAATTGTTTATCCTGGGCATGGAGCTGGTTCGGCTTGTGGAAAAAATATGAGTAAGGAAACAGTAGGGACTATTGGGCATGAAAAAGCGACTAATTATGCTTTGCGTGCTGATATGACTAAGCAAGAGTTTATAAAAGAAGTAATAGATGGAATTTTGCCTCCACCAGCTTATTTTGCTGAAAATGTTAAGTTAAACATTCAAGGAACTTCTTCAGTTGATGTGGTTATTGAAAAAGCTTTAAAACCGATTTCAGTAGCGGATTTTAAAGAACTTTCAACAAAGAAAAATACAATTATTTTAGATGTACGTAATCAAAAAGAATTTGTAAAAGGTTTTATTCCAGATTCTATTTTTATTGGAATTGATGGAGGCTTTGCTCCTTGGGTTGGGGCTATTATTAAAACTGTTGATACATCAATTTTATTGGTGTGTGATAAGGATAGGCTGCAAGAAACAGCTACTCGATTATCGCGTGTAGGTTTTGATAATATACTAGGACATTTACAGGATGGTATTAAAGCTTGGGATGTAAATGATTTACACACTATGCAATCTATTTCATCTGAAAAATTTGCAAGCATCTTTAAGCAAGATAATGCTATTCATATTGTTGATGTACGTAAAGCGAGTGAATACAATAGTCAGCATATTAGCGGTGCTGAGTTAGCTCCTTTAGGCAGCTTGGATATGCATCACGATAAATTTACTACATCAAATGAAAATTTTGTGCACTGTGCAGCTGGTTACCGATCAGTTATTGCTGGTTCATTGCTTAAAAAACAAGGAATTAGTAATGTAATTAATATTGAGGGAGGTTTTGGTGCTATTAAAGAAACAGCTATTCCTTTATCGGATTTTATCTGTCCTACAACTTTATAAAATATGGGTAAGGAACATTGGGAAAATATATACGCAACTAAAGGTATGCAGGAAGTAAGTTGGTTTCAAAAAGTGCCTACAACTTCTTTGGAGTTAATTAATCAAGTTGCTAAAAATAAGCAAGACGCAATTATTGATGTTGGAGGTGGTGATGGATTTTTGGTTGATAATTTACTTGCGTTAGGGTATACTGATATTACAGTTTTAGATATTTCAAAAAATGCAATTGATAGAGCAAAAAAACGATTAGGTAAGTTGGCTGAAAAAGTAAAATGGATAGTAGCTGATATTACTGAATTTGTTCCCAAGCAAGAGTATGCTATTTGGCACGATAGGGCAGTGTTTCATTTCTTAACCCAGCAGCAAGACAAAGAAAATTATCGTGAATTAGTGAATTCAGCTGTTAGCGGTTATTTTATTTTAGCTACTTTCTCAGATCAGGGGCCTAATAAATGTAGCGGATTAGAAATTTGCAAATATGCTAAGCAGGATATACAAGATTTTTTTTCTGTTAATTTCAGTATGATTAGCTCCCTTAAGTACAATCATCCAACCCCATTTGGAACGTACCAGAATTTTATATTTTCAGTTTTTAATAAGATGAACGAATAAGAATTCATTTTTTTTAGAATGAAATAGATAAATAACACATAAATTATTATATTTTTGTAGTATACTATATTTACTAAAATTTTAATAATGAAGAAATTATATTTCACCGTAGGACTATCAATGCTATCCCTTTTTTCTCTTGCACAATGCCCAATAGGAGAAACTGAAGTGACCATTGATTTAGGTACTGATAGCTATGGATATGAAATTTATTGGGAGTTAGCACCTACAGGAACAGCTTGTGGTAGTTCTGCAATACTTTTTTCTGGTGGTAATTCTGCGGTTGGCTGTAATGCTGTTAATGTAAATTCTGGTGGATATGCTAATAATACCGTAATTTATGAAGGTCCTTGGTGTCTGACGGATGGAGCAAGTTATGATATTATATCACGTGATGGTTATGGTGATGGAGGTGCTAATTTTGTGACTAATATTGGATCTTGGCCTATGTATAATTTTTCTGCAGGTTCAGGTAGTGAAACGTTTACTTTTTCTGTAGTCCCTCCTCCTGCAATTGATGGGTCAATGCTGAAAATTAAAAATCCTGCTTATATTTTAGTTAGTAGCATTAATTTAGAAGCAAAAATTAAAAATTTGGGTTCTAGTACTATTAATTCAATGGATGTTAGTTATACTATTAATAGTGGGGCTACTATCACTCAGAATTTATCAGGATTAAATATTTATGCACTTACATCATATGATTTAATTCATCCTACTGCATGGATTCCTACTTCAACAGGAAGCTATATTGTTGAATTATGGATTTCAAATATTAATGGTCAAGGGGCAGATGCAGTACCTTCTAATGATAATTTGATTAAAACTATTAATGTAAAAGATCCTATTCCAAATATTATCCCATCTTATACTTCAGTTAATAATACATTCACTTATGATGTGATTGTAAATTCTAGTAACCAGGTGAATACTCCAAGAGATTTAGATTTTCATCCCAATGGAGACCTTTGGGTAATAAATACAGGTACTGAAAACTCTGGAGGAAGTACAGTAAAAGTGACAGACCCAGGATTGACAGGGCAAACTTCTTTGAAAAAACAAGATGGAAATGCATGGCACTTTATGTCTTTACCTTCTGGAATTGCCTTTAATAATAATGGAGATTTTGCAAATTCAACTTCCGTTTTGTCTGCTAATCATAATGGAAGTACTTTTACAGGGCCTAGTTTATGGTCTAGTGACCCTTTAATTTATGCACAAGACCATGGGCCAGGAACTAATGGTTCTCATCTTGATATGCTACATGAAAGCCCTTACTCAATGGGGATTGCATTCGAAAAAAATAATATGTTTTGGGTGTATGATGATTTTAGTAATGATATTGTTATGTATGATTTTGGTGAAGATCATGGACCTGGTAATGATGATCATGATGATGGAAGGGTAAGACGATTTCAAGGTATGGGGCTTAGTGCTATAAATCATACTATTGTAAATCATTTAGTTTTAGATAATGATAAAAAGTGGTTATATTTCGTAGATGGAGGAAATCAAAGAGTATTGCGATTAGATATTACATCAGGTGCAACAAACGGA
>Ga0308019_10002170_pt1 | contig 11377 bp, 13 predicted proteins | sample Neamet284_FD_203135 | JGI IMG/M metagenome (GOLD analysis project Ga0308019, IMG submission 203135) | Marine microbial communities from water near the shore, Antarctic Ocean - #284 | ecosystem: Environmental > Aquatic > Marine > Unclassified | place: Southern Ocean | collected 2014-10-01
AATTGATGATGTGAAAAATATCACTCTACTTTCTTCATCTTCAATTGAGAAGGATATTAAAGCAATGGATAAAGTTAACAAAACTGAGATTTCAAAAATTGTGGCTGAAAAATTAGCAAAAAAAGCTATTGAGAAAAAAATAACAAAGATCTATTTTGATAGAGGTGTGTATAAGTATCATGGTAGAGTTAAGGCATTTGCTGAAACATTACGTAAAAATGGGATGGATTTTTAATTATGGATTTTAAAAAAAAAATTGACGATGGTATTGTTGAAAAATTAGTTCACATTAATAGAATTACTAAAGTAGTAAAAGGTGGACGTAGATTTGGTTTTTCAGCATTAGTGGTTGTTGGAAACCAAGCAGGTAAAATTGGAATAGCTCACGCAAAAGCTAAACAGGTGCCTGATGCAATTAAAAAAGCCAATGAAACAGCTAGAAGAAAACTAATTCAAATTCCTTTAAGAGAAGGAAGAACTATTCATCATGATGTATACGGTAAAGATGGTGCTGGTAAAATTATATTAAGATCTGCTCCTAAGGGAACTGGTATTATTGCTGGTGGTCCTGTTAGAGCTGTATGTGAAGTTTTAGGAATTAAAGATATAGTTGCTAAATCAATGGGTACTTCAAATCCACACAACATGATAAGAGCAACAATGAAAGCTCTTTCAAAGCAAAATTCACCTAAATATATAGCAACAATTAGAAATAAAAAAATTTCTGATGTAATTGAAAAAAGAGGATAATGAGCACATTAAATACTACTGGAAAAGTTTTATATAAAAAAAAGTTGAGAGTAGGTAGAGGAATTGGGTCTGGAAAAGGTAAAACCTCAGGAAGAGGTGTCAAGGGGCAAAAATCAAGATCAGGTGTGTCCATTAAAGCTTTTGAAGGTGGTCAAATGCCTTTGTACAGAAGACTGCCTAAAAGAGGATTTAATGCCATTAAAAGATATCAAGCCATCATTGCGATAATGAACTTAGAAAAAATTCAATCTTATATTGATGAGAAAACTATTAATTCTAGTGATGTAATTAATATTGCCTTGCTTAAAAAATTAAAATTAATCAATAAAAATTCACAAAAATTAAAAATACTTGGTACAGGTGATATTAAAGATAAAGTTAGTATTGAAGCTGACCTAATATCAAAATCTGCTATGGTAAAATTAGAAAAAGCTGGCAGTTCAATACAATTAAAAAAATAATTAAGATATTATGAGCGCATCCTCTCAAACTAATGATCTTAAAAACAGAATTCTTTTCTCAATATTTATCCTAGCTGTCTACAGGTTTGGTACCTTTGTGCCAATTCCAGGTATAGATCCAGAGCAATTACAGGTAATGATGAGTGGTAATCAAAAAGGGTTATTAGGTATGTTCAACGTTTTTGCTGGTGGAGCTGTTAGTAGAATGGCTATATTTGCACTAGGGATAATGCCTTACATTTCTGCTTCTATAATTGTTCAGTTATTAACTGGTGTGTCTGAATATTTCAAAAATTTAAAAGCCCAAGGTGAGACAGGTAGGGCAAAAATTACTCAAATAACAAGATATGGAACAGTCTTATTGGCTACAGTTCAAGGTTATGGTTTATCTGTCGGCTTAGAATCTTCAACTGATCTAGTTATTAACCCTGGTTTATTCTTCAAAATAACTACAGTTTCAACTATTGTTGCGGGAACGATGTTTTTAATGTGGCTTGGTGAACAAATAACACAAAGAGGTATTGGTAATGGTATTTCACTAATTATCTTTGCTGGAATTGTTGCGGAAATTCCAAGAGCTTTAGTTACTACTTTTGAATTAGGTAGAACAGGTGCAGTATCAACATTTATGATTATTGGGATTTTTGTTTTGTTAGTTGCAACAATCATGTTTATTGTTTTTATGGAAAGAGCTCTAAGAAAAATTCTTATAAATTATCCAAAAAGACAAATGGGAAATAAAATGTATGGAGGAGAGTCCTCTCATTTACCGTTAAAGATCAACCAGGCTGGTGTAATACCTGCAATTTTTGCATCTGCTTTGTTACTATTGCCAGTAACTTTTTCAAATTTTACTTTCTCAGATAACGACACTTTTTTAAACATTAGTTCGTACTTTACGCAAGGACAGCCTCTTTACATGTTACTATACGCATCTGGAATAATATTTTTTACTTTCTTTTACACATCAATCACTTTTAATCCCGTAGAGACAGCTGACAATTTAAGAAAATATGGTGGCTTTGTTCCCGGAATTAGACCAGGAGAAAATACAGCTTTATACATAGAAAAAATTGTTATTAAACTTACAACAATAGGTGCTCTTTATTTGACTATTGTGTGTTTGATGCCAGAGTTTTTAATTGCTAATTATCCAATACCATTTTATTTAGGTGGTACATCAATTTTAATCGTTGTTGTTGTTGCAATTGATACCGTAACTCAAATCCAAACACGATTAATGAGTTCTCAATATGAACAATTAATTAAAAAAACAAAATTCGGTAAGTAAATTGTGAGTATAATTTTATTTGGTCCACCTGGCGCTGGTAAGGGGACACAGGCTCAATTTATTGTTAAAAAACATAATTATTTTCAATTATCAACTGGAAATCTTTTAAGAGAAGAGGTTAAATTAAAAACACCTCTTGGTGTACAAATTGAAAAATTGATATCAAATGGAAAATTTGTCCTAGATGACACAGTTAATACTCTTTTAAGACAATCCATTACAAACTTAAAATTTCGAGATAGAATTATTTTTGACGGCTACCCAAGAAATGTTGAACAAGCTAAGAACCTGAATCTAATCTTAAGGGAATTTAACCAAACTATAGATCATATAATATTTTTAAATGTGCCAAGAGATATTGTTGAAAAACGTATTATGGGCAGAATGACGTGTGATAAGTGTCACATGACATTGAATGAGTTCTTCAATAAAGCTCAAATTGAACTTCATCCTTGTGGTAAAGAGTTTCTAATAAAAAGAAAAGATGACAATTTAGAGACAGTTATAGCCAGATATGACACCTATATGAAGACTACCAAGCCTGTCTTAGAATTTTATTCAAAAAATAAAAATTTTACTCAAATTGACGGTGCAGCTGAAATTGAGCTAATAACCGCAAAAATCAATGATATTCTTAAGGTTTAAGGCGTTGACTTTAGAACATCTTCTTATATAAAAGGCTAAATTTATTCTCAAAAATATGGCTCGTATATCAGGTGTAAACATTCCGCAAAACAAACTTGTTCACATAGGACTAACTTATATCTATGGCATAGGTGATAAGTTTTCAAATCAGATTTGCACATCGTTAGAAATTCCTAAGGCTAAAAGGATTAATGAATTAACAGATGCAGATATTTTAAAAATTAGAGAATATATTGATGCAAATTTTAAAGTAGAAGGTGATCTTAGAAGGGATTACTCTTTGACTATCAAGAGATTAATTGACCTTGCTTGTTACAGGGGATCAAGACATAGAAAAAAACTTCCAGTTAGAGGACAACGAACAAGATGTAATGCTAGAACAAGAAAAGGCAAGGCAATTGCTATTGCTGGTAAAAAATTAACACCACTTAAAAAATAATTAATTTATGGCTAAAGTAGATAAAGTAGAAAATTCAGATTCTGTTGTAGAAAAAAAAGTAGAAAAAAAAGTAACTAAAGGATCTAAAAAAAGTTCTTACTCTAAAAAGAAAAAAATTAAAAAACATATACTCAATGGTATTGCGTATGTTCAATCAACATTTAATAATACAATAATTTCAATTGCAGACACTAATGGAAATGTTATTTCATGGGCTTCAGCTGGACAAAAAGGTTTTAAAGGCTCTAGAAAATCTACACCTTATGCCGCACAAATAGCAGCAGACTCAGCTGCATCTAAAGCATTAGAATACGGGATGAAAACTTTGACAGTTCAAGTTAAAGGACCTGGATCAGGAAGAGAAACAGCTTTAAGAGCATTACAAGCGAAAGGTTTTAAAATCCTTTCTATAAAAGATACCACACCAATGCCACATAACGGCGTAAGACCACCAAAAAAAAGGAGAGTTTAATAAATGGAAAGTTTAAATGTGAATGCTAAAAATTGGAAAGCATTAATTAAACCAGCACAATTAGATGTTACAATCAGCGATGATAAAACACACGCAAAAATTATAGCAGAGCCATTAGAAAAAGGGTATGGACTTACTTTAGGAAATTCACTAAGAAGAATTTTACTATCATCAATCAGGGGTGCTGCAGTTACTTCTGTCCAAATTGATGGTGTGTTACATGAATTCACATCAATTAAAGGTGTAAGAGAAGATGTTACAGATATTGTTTTAAATGTTAAGTCTTTAGCTTTAAAAAGTTCTACAGACTCTAATAAAAAATTGATTTTAGATGCAAAAGGACCAGGTGAAGTTAAAGCTTCAGATATTGAACAAGTTGCTGACATTGAAATTTTAAATCCTGAATTAGTTATCTGCAATTTAGATGAAAACACTCATTTCCATATGGAAATGAATGTTGGAACAGGCAAGGGTTATGTCCCAGCAGTTATGAACAAACCGGAAGAGCCACCGCTTGGTTTAATAGCAATTGACTCACTGTATAGCCCGGTTAAAAAAGTTTCATATGCTATAAGCACTGCTAGAGAAGGTAAGGCACTTGATTATGACAAATTAACCATGGAAGTTGAAACAAATGGTTCAATTTCAGCTGAGGATGCGGTAGCTTATTCAGCTAGAATTTTTCAAGATCAGCTAAATATGTTTGTTAATTTTGATGAACCTGTAGAAGCACCAGTTAAAGAAGTTTCAAGTGAGCCTGAGTTCAATAAAAATCTATTAAGAAAAGTAGATGAATTAGAGCTATCTGTTCGTTCTATGAACTGTTTAAAGAATGATAACATTATTTATATAGGTGACCTCGTTCAAAAATCAGAGGGTGAAATGCTCAGAACTCCAAACTTTGGAAGAAAATCACTTAATGAAATTAAAGAAGTTTTAACTGGTATGTCACTATATCTTGGTATGGAAATACCAAATTGGCCACCAGAAAATATAGCTGAAATGTCTAAGAAGTTAGAGGAACAAATCTAATGAGACACGGAATGGCTAACAAGAAGTTAAATAGAACTTCTGAACATAGAAAGGCACTATTAAAGAATATGTTAAATTCTTTAATAAAATATGAACAGATTACCACTACACTTCCAAAAGCTAAATTTCTAAAACCACAAGCTGACAAAATCATTACATTAGGTAAAAAAGAAACTTTACAAACTACAAAAATGTTAATGACAAAATTACAAGACATTACTTCGGCTAAGAAAGTTACAAAAACTTTGTCTAAAAGATATGAAAAAAGACACGGTGGTTATACTAGAATTATTAAAGCTGGGTTTAGATATGGTGATAATGCACCAATGGCTGTAATAGAATTTGTTGATCGAGATGTTGAGGCAAAAAGAGTTGATAGAAAGAAAAAAGACCCCACTAAAGATAAAAATGAAGAAAAAAAATTAGCTACTGCTTAATTTTTTATATAAAAATAGAACATCATGAAAAAGTCTTTTACCGTTGATTCAACGTTCAACGAAATGCGTATTGATCGATGGATCAGGAATGCTTTAGGTAATATTCCTCAAAGTTTAATTGAAAAAAGTTTGAGAAGTGGAAAAATTAAACTTAACAATAAAAAAACAAAAAGTTCAGAAAAAGTTAAAACAGGTGATGCTGTCAACTTGTTTAATTTTAATTATACAGAAACAATAGTTCAAAAAAAAATCAAATTTGTACCTTCGGAAGAGGTGATTAAAGAAAATGAGGATCTAATAATTGATAATAATGATGATTTTATTGTTTTAAATAAAAGCTCTGGGATTTCAGTTCAAGGTGGAACAAAGTCTAAAAAAAACCTTGTAGATATTTTTGCTAGAAGTGAAATTTTTCAAAACACAAAACCTTTTTCAGTTCACAGACTTGATAAAGATACGTCAGGTGTTTTTATTATGGCTAAACACAGGGAGTCAGCACAATTGTTAACTTCACTATTTAGATTAAGAAAAGTTCATAAAACTTATTTAGCCATATGTCATGGCGAATTGCAGAAAGATTCTGGAGAATGGAATGATGATCTTACGAGATATGACGATGATAAGAAAATAATAGAAAAAGCAAGAACTCTTTATAAAGTTTTAGATAAAAACTCTATTTGTAGTCTAGTTGAAATGAAACCAATAACTGGCAGAAAACACCAACTTAGAAAACAATTATATGCAGTTGGTTGCCCAATTTATGGTGATCAAAAATACAAATTTAGTAATACGGATAAAGCAATTAACAAAAATTTAATGCTTCACTCTTATCAAATTAAATTTATGATCAGGGATAAGAAATATACATACACAGCATTATTACCTGATTATTTTAAAAAACTTTTAAAGACTAAAAGACTTAGATATCCAAGTTCTTAGTAAAATTATTAATAATTATATTACTTAAGTTATTATAATCTTGATCAATTATTTCTTTAAGATTGGTTACTCCTTTATTTGAAATACCACATGGAATGATATTTTCATATTTTGAAAGATCATTATTAATGTTTATAGCGAAACCATGGTAAGCAATCCATTTACTAACCCTAATCCCAATTGCCACTACCTTTTTTGTACCAGCTTTATTATCTACCCAAATCCCAATATTTTTTGGATCTCCATATGATTTAATATTAAATTCTAATAAACTTTCAATAATTGTTTTCTCAATTAGAGTTATAAACTTTCTTATATCTTTTTTTCTTTTTTTTAAATCTATCACAAAATAACAAATTAATTGGCCGGGTCCATGATAGGTAATTTTCCCACCTCGATTTGTTTTTATTAAATTTATATCTTTATTTAGAATTTCTTTCTCTTTATAGCTAGTGCCAGCTGTATAAATCTCCTCATGTTCCAAGATCCAAATTAAATCACCTTTTTTACTAATACTAATATCTGCCAACCTTTCTTCTAAAAGTTTTAAAGCATCGTCATATTTTACTGGTTTTATGGATTTCTTAACTTCTATATTCATTTATAAATTGTATTATTCTTATTATACATTAATAGTGCAAATTGATTTATAGGTAAATTTATGTCTTTAATAAAAAAAATAAAAGATAAAAAAGTTAATTTTGAATTTAATAAAGAGTATTTAAAAGTTGTTACAAATAAGATCGCAAATAACGATGCTCAATTCATTACAAACTCATTTAAAGAAATGCATCCAGCTGATGCAGCTGATATTATAGAGCTTCTTGGTCTTAATGATCGTGAAAAATTAATAAAACTTAATAATTTTAATATTGATCCTGAAGTTTTCATTGAACTTAATGAATCAGTTCAATCAGAAATCATTGCGTACCTTTCTTCAGATTCTATTGTTAAACTTTTAAAAAACCTAGAGTCAGATGATGCAATTGCAATTTTAGAAAATGTAGCAGAGAAAGATAAAAATGATATTTTAAGTTTACTTCCACCAAAAGATCGCTTTGCGTTACTTGAAAGTTTAAGTTATCCTGAAGATACAGCTGCAAGAATAATGCAAAGGGAATTCACAGCTACACCAAGTAATTGGTCAGTAGGACAAACAATTGACTATTTACGTGAAAACAAAAACTTACCAGAAGAGTTTTTAGAAATTTTTATTGTAGATGAAGATTTTAAACCAATTGGAACAGTTCCATCCTCTAAAGTTCTAACCACATCAAGGGACACAAAAATGCTTACTATAATGTCTGAATCCCAATTGCTTATTCCTGTGGATATGGATAAAGAAGAAGTTGGTAATGTCTTTGAGAATTATAATTTAAATTCCGCAGCAGTAGTTGACAAAACAAACAAATTAGTTGGCATGATTACGTACGATGACATTTTAACAGTATTAAAGGAAGAAGCAGAAGAGGATGCCCTAAGATTAGCAGGGGTAGGTGATGAAGAAATTACTGATGGTGTTTTTAAAAAAACAAAACGAAGATTTAACTGGCTTCTATTAAACCTTTTCACTGCCTTTCTTGCAACTTGGGTCATTAGTTTATTTGGTGCAACGATAGAGCAGATGGTTGTCTTAGCTTTTTTAATGCCAATTGTTGCATCCATGGGTGGTAATGCAGGCATGCAAACGTTAGCTGTTACAGTTAGAACTCTGGCAACAAATGACTTAACAAAAAATAACTTTTCACAAAATATTCTAAAAGAATTTAATATAGGAATTTTAAATGGTATTATTTTTGCAGTAATTAGTGCTCTTGTAGTGCAAATTTGGTTTCAAGATTCCTTACTATCTTTGATTATATCTATGTCAATGATCGTTACCATGATAGTTGCTGGTTTATTTGGAATAGTGGTACCAATAACTTTAAAGAAAATGAATATTGATCCTGCTATTGCATCTAGTGTATTTGTAACAACAATAACGGATGTTATCGGTTTTGTATCATTTTTAGGTGTTAGCGCTTATTTTCTTTAAAAGTTATCGATAAGCCTTACATTATTTAAATAATAGGCCACAAAAAGCTTAAAAGGTTTGTTATTAAGATCAGAACTTAAGTTTATTAAATTTCTACACTCCATGTACTCAATTCTAATATCAAAATTTTTAATTAGTTCTTTTTTGAAGACTCGAATTAAACCTTTAGATTTGCCATTATTTTTATTAATTAAACGTTTTAAATTAAATAATTTATTAGCAATTAATCCTGATTTATTAAAATTAGTTTTATTTAACTGGTTATTTCTTGATGATAAAGCTACCATATTTGAATTTCTAATTGTTTTGCAGGGATAAACTTTAGTTTTATAGTTTTTTTCAATGAATTTTTTAACTAAAAAAAATTGTTGGTAATCTTTTTTCCCCATAAAAATTATTTTTGGAGATATGAGTTTTGCAAAGCGATTTAAAATATTAAGCACACCTTCAAAGTGACCTTTTCTAAATTTAGCGCACAATATTTTTTGTGATTTATTTAATAAAATTTTAGGTGATTTATTTTTATAAATTTGATTCATTGTAGGTACATAAACATAATCTACTTTTAATCTTTTAAGGATTTTAAGATCTTTAATTAAACTCCTTGGGTATGCTCTGTAATCTTCTTTATTGTCAAATTGAGTAGGATTAATAAAAATACTAACCAATGTTTTTTTGCATTTTTTTTTAGATATTTCGATTAGTGATTCATGACCTTTGTGTAGGCCTCCCATTGTGGGAACAAATCCTAGTCCTTTTTCTTTATTTATTGCCTTATTTAAATCAGATATTTGTTTTATTAATTTCATTTGTAATAATATAATTTATAAGTAAAACATTTATATGATTAAACAAGCTATAATTCCTTTAGCAGGACTTGGGACAAGACTACTTCCTTTAACAAGTGTTTTTGCTAAAGAGCTTTTGCCAATAAATGGTAAACCTGGAATTGAATATATCCTTGACGAATGTATTGAGGCTGGAATTAAAGAGGTCATATTTATTATATCACAAAAAAAATTAATGATTAAAAAATATTTTTACAATGATAAATTTTATAAAGATATTATTAATCGTAAAAAAGACCCACGCATCATTCGTGAGTATAAAAAAATTTTAAAATATAAAAAAATGATAAAATTTGTTTTTCAAGAAAAACCACTTGGAACTGGTGATGCCGTTCTTAAAACTAAAAAATTTATTAAAGATAAGTATTTTTTAATGTTGCTACCAGATGATTTAATAATAAAGCATAATTGCTCAAAATCCATGATCGCAATACATAAGAGATTCAAGTCATCTGTTATGGCCAGCATGAAAGTAAAGAAAAATGAAGTTTCAAGGTGGGGGATATACAATATTAAAGAAAAAATTGATAATAAAAATTTCAAAATTATGAATGTAATAGAGAAACCTTCTATTAAAGAAGCACCATCTAATAATGCTGTTATTGGAAGGTATATATTGCCAAAGACAATTTTTAATAAATTATCAAAACTTAAACCAAGTATTGGTGGTGAGATTCATATTACTGATGCTATACAATCTTTAATCAATGACAAAGATAAGTTTATTGGTCACAATTTTTCAGGAAAATATTTAGATTGTGGGACTATGCAGGGCTATATTAATTCATCTTTAGAGGTTGCTAAAAAATGAAATTATGCATGATAGGCACTGGTTATGTGGGGTTGGTTAGTGGTGTCTGTTTTTCAGATATTGGAAATGATGTTATTTGTGTAGATCGTGATTTAAAAAAAATTAATAATTTAAAAAAAGGTATTGTTCCAATTTATGAACCAGGTTTAGATGAGTTAGTTATAAAAAATTATAAAAGTAAAAGATTACAATTTTCCACAGATTTAAAAAATTCTATTATTAAATCTGATATTATATTTATTTGTGTTGGGACACCTACCAAAAAAAATGGTAATGGTGCTGATTTAAGCCAAATCTATAATGTTGCAAAAGAAATTAGAAATTCTATTTCTAAGTTTAAAATTATTATCACCAAATCAACCGTTCCTGTAACTACTGGAGATGAAATTGAAAAAATTATTTCACAAAAAGTATCTAAAAAATTTTTCTCTGTTGTTTCAAATCCTGAGTTTCTAAGGGAAGGTGATGCTATAAGAGATTTTAGTTACCCCGATAGAGTTATTATAGGAACTAAAGATAAAAGATCAAATAAGATTTTAAAAAACCTTTATTCACCCCTAATATCCAAAGGTGCAAAATATGTTAATACTTCAAGAAGAGCTGCTGAATTAATAAAGTATGCATCCAATGCATTTTTAGCCACTAAAATAACATTTATTAACGAACTTGCTAATTTATGTGAAAAAATCGATGTTAATATTGAGGATATCTCTATTGGTATGGGTCTTGATAAAAGAATTGGTGGGCGTTTTTTAAGAGCAGGTCCAGCTTATGGTGGCTCATGTTTCCCAAAAGATACAAAAGCAATTACTGTTACAGCTGATAAATTTCAAACAAATCTATCTATTATTAAAAGTGTAATTAAATCTAATGAAAATAGATCATCATTATTATTAAAAAGAGTCTTTGAAATACTAAAGGGTAAAATTAAGAATAAAAAAATATGTTTTTTAGGTGTAACATTTAAGGCTAACACAGATGATATGAGAGATTCATCAAGTTTAACAATGATTCCTTCTTTAATTAAAAAAGGAGCAATGGTTAATTATTTTGATCCAACTGGTGAGAAAAGTGAGTTTAAAAAAATTAAGAATGTCAATTTTTCAATTAATATTAAATCTGCAATAAAAAACTCTGATTTAATTATAATCCATACAGAATGGAATGATTTTAAATCAATAAATTTTAAAAAAGAGGTTCAGAATAAAAAATTTATA
>Ga0308019_10002172_pt1 | contig 11368 bp, 4 predicted proteins | sample Neamet284_FD_203135 | JGI IMG/M metagenome (GOLD analysis project Ga0308019, IMG submission 203135) | Marine microbial communities from water near the shore, Antarctic Ocean - #284 | ecosystem: Environmental > Aquatic > Marine > Unclassified | place: Southern Ocean | collected 2014-10-01
AAAAATAATCTTATTTAACAGGAAATAATGACAATATAGTTTCTGGATTGGGAATAGTTAGAATTTTTTCTATATAATCCTTGTAAAGTTTATGCCCCAATGGAAGTACGGAGGCAATCTCAGAAGAAGTACCAATAGTAAATTCTTCATTGCCAGATATACCATTCATCTTTTTACCCGCTGTTACAAAATAATCCCATTCAGCTAGAATTAACCAATAGGCATATTCTTGAGTTAAGATTTTATTATAAGCTTCCGTATCATTCTTCAATTCATCGTAACTAGAAATATCATAGATACCTTTAGCAATTGATTCGTCCATTGCTAGTCTTAAAGCTGAAGAAGGTTTATTAAAGTCCCAATCATCAGGATAGGCTAAATAGAAAATCACTGTTGTAACTGTGTGCAAAAGGTGTTCTATTACTTCACCCACTTGTTCTTTACCACCTTCTTTAAGTTCCCAAATATAATCTGTTACATTGTGATCAAATGGTTTAGGTGGTGTTCCTGGATCAAAATTAGAATTATTTTCTGAAAAAATACCCACTCTTTGATATACATATTTATCTTTTGTAATAGATAAATAATGAGAACGCATGGAGTTATTAATATTAGACGCATCGACAAGCATTGCCTCGTAAGACTTCCCCACATTATTTAAAAATGAATCACTTAGTCCTTCTTTAGCAAAAATTCGTAAATTTTGGGCATCTATATAAGCACTGAAATTACCAGCATCTGTAGATTCTAAACTGTCTTCACTTTTTTCATCAGCACAAGAGAGTGCCATCAGTAATGAAAGAAATATTATTAATTTTTTCATTTTCACCTTTACTAAAAAGAATTATATAAAAATACGAGTAGAATATTAAGAATTATTAAATACAAGAATTACTATTTTTCTTAGCTATACTTTTCATATCTATAATTAGATTACACTAAATAACTCTAGTTATACGATTGTTTGTCGAGATGGGTTTTGCGGAGAGAGTGGGATTCGAACCCACGGTACGCTATGAACGCACACACGCTTTCCAAGCGTGCGCCTTAAGCCGCTCGGCCACCTCTCCAAATATAATTTATCAAAAAAGAATCAGTAACTGATGAACAGATTATTCTGATTTTTTATCTTTAGCTTCTTCTACTGGCGCTTCTTCTACTGGCGCTTCTTCAGTCTTTACAGCGATTTCTTCTGTAATTTTTGATTCATTTTTAGAATCAGTAGGCATATCTATATCAACCAGTTTTGCCTCATCTTCCATCTGCTTTAATGTAGCTTCAAGTGTTTGACCTTTTTCCATCGAGATCATAGATTCATTAAAGCGCCAAAAGCCCTCACGATCAGAAGGCACACTTTTTACAAACTTAACATTAACTAAATCTTTACCACCTGTCGATGATGCTTTCTCTGCAAAACTCTTTTGCTTCTTAGCCATTATATAATTACTCCTAATAAAAAAATAATATGAAAACAGACAGCGAATTTAATGCATATTTACAATTATGCATTAAACTATATATTTCATATTTCTATTTTATTCTGGTCGCCATTCATATTCCATGATTTCCCCATCATTCATACTTGAAGGCTTCTTTTCTCCTGTTACAACTCGAATATGTGTATTGTCAATAAATTCAAAAAGACTAATCCTATTTTTATCTGGATTATCCATATCTATAGTTATTACCCAAGGTTTTTCAGTAAAATCAATTGTGAATTGACCTTTCTCTTGATTACTTATTTTTGTTCCCAAAGATAAACCCTGCATAAAACTACCTGTTAAACCTGTCTCATCTGGTTCAAAAACCCAAACGACTTCAATGATTTGTCCTTTATAATACCAATTACCAGCCATGTTACGAATATATTCAATAAATTCTACGAGTACTGGTTCAGCTTGATTACCTGCAAAATCAACGGCTTCTACACCTAAAGAATAGACAACACTTGAACTAAGTGATTTCTCCATTGGTAATTTTGCTTTTTTATACCTACCTGCACTTAAATATTGATTAGCTAAAGGAATTTTATGTTTAGTAACTTGATCATTTAAACCGCCAGTACGACTCCAAACGATAGTACCATCTTTCAAATCTTCACTTATTTCTATATCTATTTCTGTACCCATAAAATTAGATTTGTTTTCAGGATAGAATATTGTGATTATAGGTTTTGTAATATCATATTTCACATTTTCAATGATATTTGAGCTCGAAGCATTAGTTGCTAAGTCCTCACCTTTAAATTGAATATTATAAATAGAACCATCATTCAAAACTGGTGGATTTTTGGGAACTTTAGGCGATTCGAAAATAGTCTCGAGTTCAGAACCAGCTAAATTAAAAGAAACAGGAGAATTAGGATCAGTTAATCCGCCAACTTGTGTGTATATAAATTGACCACCACTAAGACTTTCGCTAATAAAATAAGCTATATCTAATTCTTTAACAGAGGTATTAGACTCAGGATAATTAATTTCTATTGTCGGAGGCTTATCATCATAAACAATACTCATAAGAAACTTCTTCCCAGTATTATTTGCTTTATCGGTACCTTCAAGAGTAATTCTATACATCGCATCTGCAACAAGGTTGAGATCCCCCAATGCAGAGTTATCAAAAGATCCTATCTTTAATAAATCTGGAGTTAAATCAAATGTATGCGGCGCCGATGGATCTTCACTTCCTCCCATGTGTATCCAAGTATATTTACCAGATAAAAGTTCTTCATTAACTGTCCATGTAATTAATTGAGAGTTAATACGAGAGCTTGTAATGGGCGAAACTTCTGTGAATTTTGGTTTTGTTTTATCAAAAGTGATATTTTTAGCTAGTACAATAGTAGATTCATTTCCAGAACGATCTATTGAGGAGATACTTAAGTTATAAGAGGTTCCATCAATTAGCTCTTTTTGATTAGTAAGCTGACCTTTGTTAAAAGCACCAGGATCTAATTCAGGACCAATTAGCTGAACTTCTTGCTGAGAAGAGCCATCAACGGCTAACCAGAATACAGATCCACTTATTAATTGTTCCTTAACTAAGTATTCAACTTCATTAATATTAGTAAAGTCATTCGTAATTGGATACGTACCAGTTATTTCTGGAGGATTATTATCATAATATATAGAAGCTAGTTCATAATTTGATGTATTACCTGCTCTATCTATCCCATAGAAAGTAACATTATATAGAGCATCAGAGACTAGACTTGGAGCAGGGTCAAAATTAACCTCTGGATACAAACCATCCATTAATTGATCACCAACAAGTTTTGATTCGTGCTGACCTTTGGAATCGGAGGAGCCTTCAACCCAAGTCCAAACAACTCTAGCTTCAGATAAAACTTCATTTGTTTTTAATCCTAATGATTTAGAATTATTAAATGAACCTGGTTCAGGTGAAATGATTGCTATATTTGGAGATATATTATCAAAAGTAATACTTCTAATCTCACTAGACTTACCTTCGTTACCTGCAAGATCAATACCTTCTAACCAAACTTTATATGTAGAATTTGGCGTTAGGTCCGTAAGAGCATTAATATTAATCCCTTCGTGTTTACCTTTACTTAATTGTTCATTTATTAATTCTATACGATGAGGGCTCATTGGATCACTCGAACCGCTCTCTTGCTCAAAAACGATAACTCCCGACGAAAGAGATTCATTAATTTCATAAGATAATTCAATTGTTGAGTAAAAACCTTTTTCTAACGGTGAACTGATTGACATTAGAGGAGAAGATATATCAAAAGTAATATTTTCAATTGAGACTTTATTGGCAATATTACCTGCAAAATCTTCTCCTGTTAATTCTATATTATAAATACTACCATCTTTCAATTGAATACTTTGATCAAAAACTTCCGAAAAATGATCACCTATTTCTAGTCTTTGTCCTGTTAAATCTATAGTGTGAGGACTATTTGGATCTTCATTACCTTTTACTCTTAAAAATACAATATTACTTTTTTTCATGCTTTCAGAAGTACTATAACTCACTATTGCTGAATTAATGAGTGATAAAGATATGGGAGCACTTAAAGTAAGCTTTGGTGGAAGAATATCAAAAAATACATCATTTATTGGACTGACGGTTGCTTCATTTCCAGCTTTATCATAAGCTTCTATAGAGACTTCGTATCTACCTCCATCAGCTAACTGTGAAGCAAAACCTAAATCAATATCAGAATGAAAACCGCTGGATAAGTTCGATGAATTAATTGGTATTCTATGAGGAGAATTAATATCCGCAGTTCCACTCGTTTGCCTATAAATAACATCCGCATTTAAAAGGTTTTCGCTACTTATAAAGGATATGATCGTACTTTTAATTTGCTCTGAGTCCAATGGCTGACTAATAGATATTTTAGGCGATTCATTGTCAAAAGTTACATTTGCTAATGAAATTTGATTACTTTCATTGCCAGCTGGATCAACACCAGTCATTGCAATATTGTACATAGCTCCATTTATTAATTTTGGTCCATTTTTTAATATTATATCATTGAACGAACCCTTATTTAATTCACTTCCTTCAAGTTCAATTATTTGTGGTGAGGATATATCCATTGGCTCACTAATTTGAGTAAATATAATACTTGATTCTAAGAGATTTTCACTTAAAGTATAGCTTAAGGTGTTATAGTTTATATAGTCGTCATTATTGAAATTGTTTATTTTTATATTGGGAGGCGTTATGTCGTAAGTTATTTGAGTTAATTCTATTGTGTTCGCCTTATTTCCCGCTCGATCATCGCCATTAATTATTATTGAATAAGTTGAACCATCTACCCATTTAATATCAGATATTAATTTTTCGCCAGATTTAAGATACTCTTTTTGAAGTAAAATAGTATGGGGTGAATTACTATCTGGACTACCCGAATCTCTGGTTATTAGAATACTCCCACTAACTAAATCTTCAGAAAGGTTATATGTAAAAATAGAATTATTAATAAAAGTTTTATTTAAAGGTTCATTTACAATTATTTCTGGAGGCTCATTATCAAAAGTTATATTCTTTATAGTTGTTACTGGAGCTGCATTGCCAGCTTCATCCACACCTTCAAACCTTATATCATAAATTGAACCATTAGTAAGAGCTATAAAAGAAGACGGTAATTTCCCACCTCTAACTCCTTTTTGTTTTTTAGTCCCCGCTAAAGTTATCATATGTGTAGTTTTTGGATCAGTTGCTCCACCTACATAATCAAAGTATATCTTTCCTTCGGCTAAGTCTTCAGTGAGGTTATATGATATTGAAGGTACTCGAATAAATGTATCAACGATTGGCTCAAGATCTATAAAATTAGGTGGAGCTATATCATAAAGGATATTATTAATAGAAACAGCTTCTGACTTATTACCAGCCAAATCAGTACCCTTTATGATTAAATCATATAAAACTCCATTTACTAGTTCTGGCGGCGATAAAAAAGTGTGATCTACAAATACCCCACCTTTTAATTGTTCCCCCAAAATAGGGTGAATATGTGAACCTTTAGGGTCATTCCCTTCCACGACTCGCCATTCAATAGAACCAATTTGAATTGCCTCACTTATATCAAAAGAAACTTTAGTATGATTTACCGGATTATTCGGAATCGGTGATTGAAGAGTTAAAATAGGAGGCGTAACGTCAAACATAACATTCTCTATTGTATCTGATTTAGCATTGTTATTCGCTCTATCATTCGCATTTATTAGAATGCGATATGAGACACCTTCTTTCGTTATAATATTATAATCTTTTAAAATATGCTTTCCTAAAGTTAAGTCACTTGCTCTTAAATCATAGGAAACACTATCACCTAAATCATCAAACCAAATCATCTGAGCACTTATAAGAGGTTCATTAGCAACATATATAACATCCAGATTATTTACAAAGCTATCGGGTCTTGGTAGATTAATTGTTAACTGGGGAGGGGATATATCATAAGTAATTTTATCAACTGTAAGAACATCTGAAATATTACCTGCAAAATCTGTTCCTTTAATAGATATAGAATATTTAGTACCATCATTCAAGGAAACCATGTTTAATAAAGGGCTGATTTCACGTTTACCTATATTTTTATCACCATCTGATAATTCAACTAATAAAGTATCTTTTAATGATATAAATGATAAAATACCTGAATTTATATTTTCTGATAAAATCCAACTAAAATCTAATTTATTGATAAAAGAACCTTCGAGAGGATACAATGTTGTGAATTTAGGTGGTGTTAAATCGATTTTAATATCTTTCAATTCAAATGGCATAGCCACATTCCCAGCACGATCTAGACCATTCAATAAAATTGTGTAATTAAAACCATCTTTTAATTCAGGTATAAATAAATCATCTGAGTTCAATTCACTCTCAACTAATATATCTGGACTAGTATAAGAAACAATATTATCTTTTTCGCCAGAGCTCTTACCAGTCCATTCTATATTAAAATTGTAAATATCTTCATTAATATCAAATTTAAAGTTTGTTTCTGTAGTAAAAATATTTGGCTGTGGATAGCTAATTGTAATATTAGGAGGTGTTATATCATAAAAAATATCATCCATTCTTACAGTGTCACTTTGATTACCCGCAGGATCAAAAGCTACATATAGTAATGAGTATTCGGCACCATCTACTAATGATAGAGAGTTAGATAATATTATTGGTCCTATTTCATCTGCAATTAATTCTTCGCCAATCAAATCAACTATATGAGTAGAGTCAGAATCCAATAATCCACCTGTCCAACGCCAAATCATTTGTGCACTCTGTAATAATTCACTGTTAATAAAATTAATATTTTTATTATTTATTGCCATTCCATCAGTTGGATATAGAATTGTTAATTCTGGAGGTGTAAAATCATACTGAAGGCCTGCAACAAATGCTGGCTTAGTTTTATTTCCAGCACGATCGCTTCCGACAAAAGTCATTGTATAAAGTGCATTCTCTACTACCATTGGATTATTCTCTAGTTCTACTTCTATATGCTTACCTACTTCTCTCTCTTCGAGTGAAAGTTCTGCTGAGTAAGGAGCCAAAGTGTCTTTTATCCCACCAAGCCAACGCCATTTAAATTCACCTTCAAATAAATTCTCTGACAAAATATAGGTTACTGCGCTAGTTCGTGAAATAGAGCGAGGCAAGGGATAAATAATAGTTATCTCGGGTTCAGTTACATCATAAAGTATATTATTAACAATAATATGATTTGATTCATTGCCTGCAGGATCAAAACCAATATAAGAAATATTATAAATTCCACCATCTACTAAAGGTGGATCGTTCTTGATAATACTCTCAATAAAAACACCTCTTTCTAATTCTTCACCTATTAATTCCATTGTATGAATCGAGTCAGGATCAGATACGCCAGCTACCCAAATCCAAGTCAATGTAGCACGATCTAATAATTCACTATTCTCAAATTGAACTTTTTTATGATTTAAAGCTTCACCATCTTTAGGCATAAACCATGTTAGCTTAGGAGGTGTAAAATCATATTGAAGTCCAGGTATAAAAGTTGTTAAAGTTTGGTTTTCTGCACGATCTTGTCCAGAGAAGGATAAAGTATAAAGTGCATTCTCAACAACGGTGGGTATATTTTCTAACGTTGTTTCCACGTGAGCGCCTTCTGTCATTTCAAGTTCATTTAGTATAGCAATATATGGTGCTAGAGTATCTTCTACCCCTCCAATCCATATCCATTTAAATTCAGCACGATACAAATCTTCAGATAAATTATATGAAATAGCTGTAGTGTTTGAAATTGATTGAGGTAGAGGATAATCAATAACAGCTTCAGGTACCGTAAAATCATAAAGAATATCATCAATACTAATTGTATCTGCAATATTACCTGCTCTATCTAAACCCGTAAACTGGATTTGATATATACCGCCATCCTGTAAAATAGGCATGTTATCTAATAGGATTACTTCATGCAAACCCTCTGTCATTTCATCTGTTATAAATTCAATAATACGTGGACTATTAGAATCAACTACGCCAGAAATTTGAGTCCATATAATAGAACCTTTAAAAATCGTCTCAGATAAAGAATAAGAGACTTCTTGATAGTTTAAAGCACTTCCTGACTTAGGTGTAATATCAGTAAAAGATGGTGGGGTTATATCATAGAGGATATTACTCCTTTTAACAGGTTCACTTTCATTGCCAGCTAAATCAATACCAGTTAGAAGGATAGAATAAAAACTACCATCATTTAATAAAGGTTTATTAATCAGATCAACTTTTATTTTCTCTTTTGATGTTAATTCATCCGCGATCAACTCTACAATATGAGGAGATAGAGTATCTATTAAACCATCATTTTGAGTCCAAAGAAATTCACCCGCAGATAAGTTTTCACTTGAAGCATAACTTATAGTAGAACTATTTATTGCTTCATCATCAAAAGGATATATAAACGTTAATATTGGTGGTGTTATATCATAGTGTATAGAATCTATCCTTGCTGTATCAGATATATTACCTGCTAAATCAATACCAATTATGGAATAAGAGTAAATACTACCATCATTAAGTTGAAAAAACTCAAATAAGTCTACGAAACTTGAGTCGGAAAGTGTATCGGTAAAAGTATGTTTATATGGAGCATTGCTATCTTCAAACCCACCTTCCCTATTGACACTAACAGTCCAAGATTTGATTAGCTCACTTGTAATTATATCGATTAATTGATGATTAAGCCATTCACCACTTTTGGGATTAATTATACTTAAGCTAGGAGGCGTTATATCAAAAATAACATCTTCTTTAATGCCTGGTGGATTTGAAAGATTTCCGGCCCTATCAACTGCGTATATCCTAGGATCATACATTACACCATCAATTAATGGTTTTTGATTTACGGGCTTAAATCTTCCAGTTTGTCCAATTTCTATTTTACTTAAGGCTACTGTATCAGATGGTATATCTTTAAAATTTGAATCTGGAGTCCAAACGATATAAGCAGTATCTATAGGTTCAGAATAAGTAAATGACAACGAAATATCTTTAATATACTTATTCATATCTAAAGTCATTAAAGGTGGACTAATGTCATAAGTTATATGAGATATTGTTCTTTTTGTTGCCATATATCCTTTTACGCCCTCGCCATCAAAATGAATACTGTATACAGAACTATCTTCCAATACACTATCACTTAATAAAGATATAATGTGATCGCCACGATCGAAATCCTTTAAATTCACTCGAGATGAATCTATTTCTCCAGGAGTAACCCAATTAACAAAACCCCATTTCAAATTTCCATCTAAATTATAATTAACTAAACTATTATTTTGAAAACTTGAATCAGCAGGACCAGTAAAGAAAAAAACCGCTTCAGTACCGTCAGGACTCAATTTTACATCCATAATTAAAACACCATTTGAGTCATATTCAAATAAATGAGTAATATCAATATCATCATAGTATTTATACAAAAATTTATGCATTGATTTACCACCTGGTCTTCGAAGCCATTCATCTCTTGTAATGCGACCTAATGAGTCATAATTAAATTCTTTACCACCATACTCAAAAGCATCCACATCAAAGAAATTATAATTTTCTGGCTTATCTATTTCATTCAGTTCAGATGTAGTAAAACGATCATCCCATTTTTTAACTGAATCAACACCGAATACCCATTTAATATATGACAAGGATTCAGGTTCACGGCCAAAAATAGTTTTATAAAAAATATGCCCATCTCTATTTACTAAATCTTTTTGACGTATAGTTTTATTATTGTTAACATAAGAAAATTGCTCCTGAGATAAAACCTCGCCTTTATTATTAACTTCTGATTTGATTGAGAGTCTATCTAATTTATCATATTCTGCACGAATATGATTTTTTCTTATAATTTCAGACTTAGGAACATGACTACCGGTAAGAAAATCGTGATTGTTACGAAAATATTTAACATAGCGTTCATTTGCGCTAAGTAAAATTAAAACCAAGATCAGGAGTGTGAGTTTAAAGCTTTTCACTAGCCCTTAATTTATGAGTGAAAAAGGCCTATGGAAATGGGTGAATTCTAAATTCTTCGCTAAAATTGAATATTTTTGTATTTATAATCTTTCTTATAAAAGATTAACAGAAAAAAAAGTTATATCTTTTTAGACTTTTTTTGTTCGCGTAGTTGGTCTTTCGCTAATTCACGCATATCTGCAACTTCATCAGACTCATCCATAATTTCGACACCTAGTAAAGTTTCTATACAATCTTCAAGAGTAACTATACCTGTAGTACCACCAAACTCATCTTTAACAATAAACATATGGGATCGATTTTTAGTGAATTTATTTAAAACTTTTTCTACAGATATATCTTCATGAATAGAATCAACTGGTTCAATAATATGTAACATAGATTTTTCAAAAGAATCATCGGCCATAGTCTCAAGCAATTTATCTTTATAAACAATACCAATGATATTATCAATATTCTCATGAAATACTGGAATTCTAGAAAATTTTATATTTTCATGAGACTCCATCACTTTACCAACAGTTTGATTATCTTCAAGTGCATAGATTACAGATCTAGGCGTAAGAATTTCGTTTACGGGCATTTCTTTTAATCTAAAAAGGTTTTCAATTATATCTGATTCTTGCTCATCAATTGAACGTTCATCTTTACCCATCTCCGCCATCGCTGCTATTTCTTCACGACTGACTTTTTTATCTTCTTCCTTAGGACTCATTTTAGACGAAATTGTATGGCTTAACCATACAAATGGAAAGGTTATTACCATTAGAATACGAATTACGTAAGCAGCAGGACTTGCCAATTTCCGCCAATAAAGAGCTCCCATAGTTTTAGGAATAATCTCTGAAAAAATCAATATGCAGAAGGTTAACACAACAGATATTATAGCTACACCGTTTGATCCGAAAACTTGAAGAGCTTTAGCACCAACAGCTGCAGCACCTACTGTATTAGCGATTGTATTAATAGTTAATATTGCTGCTAAAGGACGATTAACATCATCTTTTAATGTTTGAAGAAGCTTACCACTTCGATGCTTAGATTTAACTAATGTACCAATATGTGAATGAGTTACTGATAAGATAACTGATTCTAAGGTGGAACAGATAAATGAAAAACCAAGTACAAGAAAGATATAGGTTAATAGTGTAGACATATTCTAATTGAACTTACACAAGTTGAATAATTCTCAAACCCTATTTTTTCATTTTGATAAACAACTATCTATTTGGATAAGCGATAAATAAAAATAGCAGAGCGAGTTGTAGTTTTGGGAAAGCTAGTAAGATCAAGCCATTCGTTTTCTGAATGTGCACCTTGACCATCAGGTCCCATACCTGCTAATGCTGCATCAACA
>Ga0308019_10002174_pt1 | contig 11363 bp, 8 predicted proteins | sample Neamet284_FD_203135 | JGI IMG/M metagenome (GOLD analysis project Ga0308019, IMG submission 203135) | Marine microbial communities from water near the shore, Antarctic Ocean - #284 | ecosystem: Environmental > Aquatic > Marine > Unclassified | place: Southern Ocean | collected 2014-10-01
ATAAATAAGAAAGCCCAAGAAACATATTTACCTGAACAAGATCATTTTTATATTTCTTTCGTAAATTAAAATTTTGAATTAATTCAGAGTTATCTATAATTTCTTTATATTTATTCTGTTGAAAGCAGCTCTCGATAAGTATTGAAAGTCCAAGAAGCCGAAACTTATTCTGCCCCCCCTCAATAAAACTATAATTGCCATATAAGAATTCTTCTGCATACTTTTGAGCTTGAGAATAATTTTTTTCTAAAAAAAATATCTTAGCTAATTGAAGATTCATATAATGATAAACATCTATTTTTTCTAAGCTCTTCTCCTTAGCTTTCTGTAACTTGCCTTTATCTATAAGCTTATTGACCCTATTTAATTCAATAGCTCCCCCTCTTGAAGTCCATACTTCATTTTCATTTAAAGCAAATCTATATATAAATTTAATTCCATCTAAAACAATTGGACTTCCGAGGTATGTTGCCGGCTTATATCTTAGTGCTAATGCAGATCTCAGAGCCTTTTGGGCAAACTTATCTTGACTAAAATATTCACTTCCAGGTTCTCTTTTTGTATAAGTAAAAGTTGAGCTAAAGACTTGATGGTTGAATGTCTTGCCTTCTTTATCTATTGAAAAAACTATTACAACATTCCCACTTTGGCTTTCAGCGTACTTTGATGCTGGATACCTAATTTGTTTAACCATTGTTCCCAACCCAGGATATTCAAATCCATCTAAATAAAAAGATATATGCTTATACTGAGTTTGGAATAAAATATTTTGAAATGGATGAAGATTGTCCGCATTACATGCAGTTTTAAGTCTATCTTTGTCTTCGAGACCTTCGTCATTTATACAAGCCTCCAGATCTAGTAACAAATTAGAATATATTTCTAATAGCTTAGTATTTAATGATGGGGATAGGTCTTGGTTTGAGTTAGCAGATAAAGAATACAAAAGGAATATCAATAGGCAGTTCTTGAAATTTATCATTACTTTATAAATTGGATATCTATAGAATTATTTATATGTGAATATTATACACATATCTATAACTAGTTTTTTAGTGAGCTTCGTTCCAGTTTGAGCCGATAGATGCTTGGACGATTAAAGGAATATCTAGATCTACTGCAGCTTCCATGATTTCCTTTACTTTATTTAAGACTTCTTCTGAGTCTGATTTTTTAACCTCAAGTATTAATTCGTCATGAACCTGCATAATCATTTTAGTGGTATCTGGAGCTTCATTTGCTATCCAAGTATCAACATCAAGCATAGCCTTTTTAATAATATCAGCAGCAGAGCCTTGAAGGGGCGCATTAATAGCTGCTCTTTCGGCTGCTTGTCTTCTGAGACCGTTTGCTGCATTAATTTCATTAACATAAAGTCTTCTGCCCATAATAGTTTCAACAAATAGGTCTTTTTTAGCCTCTGCTCTTACGTTATCCATATAGTCTCTAACTCCGGTATAACGTTCAAAGTAAGTATCTAAATAAGATTGTGCTTCTGCTCTAGTTATATCAAGCTGCCTTGTAAGACCAAAAGCTGACATCCCATACATAAGTCCAAAGTTTATTGCCTTAGCGCTTCTTCTTTGATCTGAGTTCACATTATCAATATCAACTCCGAAAATTTCTGCTGCAGTTGCTGAGTGGACATCTAAATTATTATTAAAGGCATTGGTTAAGTTCTTATCACCTGATAAATGGGCCATTATTCTTAATTCAATCTGAGAATAGTCAGCTGAAATAAGCACATTACCTTTTTCAGGAACAAAAGCTTCTCTTATTCTTCTGCCTTCTGAGGTCTTAATGGGAATGTTCTGAAGATTTGGTTCTGTTGACGAAAGTCTTCCTGTAGAAGTAACTGCCTGATGATAAGAAGTATGAATTCTATTGGTCACTGGATTTTCCATCGCTATAAGGCTGTCGGTATAGGTGGACTTTAATTTTGCCAACGTTCTGTATTCTAAAATAACTTTTGGTAAATCATATTCCTCAGCTAATCTCTGCAAAGTAGCCTCGTTAGTTGAAGGTTGGCCTTTAGGAGTTTTTTGTAAAACTGGTAAGCCTTGTTTCTCATAAAGAATCTCTAACAGCTGCTTGGGTGAATCTAAATTAAATTCTTGGCCACCAAGCTTGTGGGCTTCTTTTGTTAAAACCTCTATTTTTTCTCCAAGCTCTTTTGAGTGAGCAGCAAGTTTATCTTTATCTATTTTTGCACCATTTGTCTCAGTTGTTATCAAGGCCAGAACAAGGGGGTATTCAATTGCCTCTAATAAATTTAATTGGCTATTTTGGCCTCTGAGTAATTCTTCTAGGTGGTAATAAAGCCTTAAAGTTATGTCGGCATCTTCTGCTGCATAGTTCGTTGCAGTCGCAATATCTACTTTTGAGAAATTAATTTGCTTCGAGGCCGTTCCGGTTACATCTGTATATTTAATTGTTGATAATTGAAGGTAATGCTCTGCCATCCTATCCATGCTGTGTCTTGTTCCTGTGCTATTTAAAACATAAGACATCAACATAGTGTCTGCTAAAAAAGCAGAAAGCTTAATTCCATGTCGCTCTAAAATAGGTATATCAAATTTTAAGTTTTGGCCTACAGCCTTTTTCTGATTTGACTCTATTGAGACTCCTAAGATACTTACTACTTTGTCCAAAGGCAGTTGCTTTGGAGCGCCCTCATAATCATGGCCAATAGGTATATAGCAACCTTTACCTTCTTCAACAGACAATGAAATTCCAAGCAGGTTTGCTGAAATAGTATCTAGAGATGAAGTCTCAGAATCTATGGCAAAAGCAGTGCATTTATCTAACTGTTTTGCCCAGGCCTCTAATTGCTCTATTGTATCTAGGGTTTCGTATTGGCTATTCACAACAGCAACTTCTTCAGCAGTTTTTTTAACTGGGCTATTTTTTAAAGGCTTAAACTCAAATTCTAAATATAGTTTAGCTAAAGCCTCATCGTCATTATTTAAAACTAATAAACTTTCAAAATCTGTTTTTAAATCTAGATCACTCTTTAAAGATACAAGCTCAATATTCCTATCCAGATTAGGCAGAAATTCTCTTAGATTATTTCCAACCACTCCAGGGAAGGATTCAGCATTGGCTTTAATAGTCTGGAGATCTGTAAATTCATTAAGCCATTTTGCTGCTGTCTTCTGACCAACTTTTGGGACGCCGGGTATATTATCTGAAGAGTCGCCGACCAAAGCTAACATATCTCTAATTTGACTTGGCTTAACGCCAAATTTTTCAAATACCATAGTCTCATCAAAGGTTTTGTGAGTCATGGTATTCATTAGTGTAGTAAAAGGATCTTCAACTAGCTGCATCAAATCTTTATCTAAGCTAGAGACAACACTATAAAAATCTTTTTTTCTAGCCATTGAAACGAGCGTAGCAATTACATCATCAGCCTCAACCCCCTCAACTTCTAGCAAGGGAAACCCAATAGCCTTGCAGATATCCTTAACAGGCTGGAGTTGCTCTCTTAAATCATCAGGCATCGGCGGTCTGTTTGATTTATAGTCATCATAAACTTTGTGTCTAAAGTTTTTTCCTTTAGCATCAAAGACCACAATAATTGGCGAGCCCTCGCTCTCTTTCTTTAAATTCATCAACATATTAGTGACGCCTTTTACAGCCCCAGTCGGCTTGCCTGTTGATGTCGTTAAAGGCGGCATAGCATGATAAGCCCTATATAAATAGGAAGAGCCGTCGATGATGAATATTCTGTTTTTCATTTATAGTTAAGTTAAAATCTATTATGTCATTGGTATTTTTTAATCTCTATACAAGAAAGGATATATAAGTAAATATGTTTCAAAAAATTATAAATATAGTAAAAAATGTGTACGAAAATCATTTTGAAATTGCATCTTTTTTAGGCTCAAGCTTAATTATCTTATTAGCTATTTTATTAGATACTCTATTAAATCTTCGAGCTTGCCCGTTATGTATATTAACAAGATATATTTTTGGTGTGATTGCTCTGATGTCTCTGATTGGGTATTTCTTTAAAAAGTTTTATGTCCTAAACAAGTTAATAGTAGCGTTTGCCTCGGCTTATGGAATTATTGTTTCTTTAAAAATAATATATCTACAAAATCTAACACCTGAAGAAATTGCTATGTTGCCAATGGGTTGTGATATGCCTCTTGAAACTCAAATTGAATATTTTGGACTGTTTGGTGGTCTTGCAAATGCTTTTAAGGGCGGACCAGCATGTGCTGAGGAAAGCTGGAGATTTATATTTAATTTTGCAGAATGGGGTTTGGTATTTTTTATTATTTATTTAATAGCTACTCTTGGAAAGCTTAAATTTAGGTAATTTGGTAGTAAAACTACATAGAAATAGCTTTTTAAGCCCTTAAGTTACTGCAAAAACCTATATTATTGACTTTTAAATCCTATTAAGATTAACTTCACTACAAAATAAGGCTAATTATTATTGTTTAATACATTTATTGAACTCTCTTAGTCCTATAAAATGATTTGGTAACTAAAAATATGAACATGGAAATAAATACATCAGAAATCTTCGAGCTTACCAATGAAGAGCTAATTGAGAAGGCTTTAGGCAATAACGAAGCTGTCTTGGCTGATAATGGTGCATTGACTGCTATTACGGGTGAGAGAACTGGCAGAAGCCCTAATGATAGATTTATTGTAAAAGAGCCTGGGACAGAAGATCTTATAGATTGGGGCAAAGTAAATAAGCCTTTTGACGCTGATAAATTTGATGCTTTATGGGACAAAGTGGAAACCTATTTAGCAGAAAAAGATAGATACCTCACTAAAGTGCATGTTGGCGCTCATTCTGATCACTACCTTCCAGTAAAAGTTACAACTGAAACTGCGTGGCATAGCCTGTTTTCGAAACTCATTTTTATAATGCCTGAACAATATAATCAGTCTGCAAAAAAAGAGTGGGAAATCATGAGTGCTGCAAACTATGAATGCGTTCCTGCTGAAGATGGAACTAATTCTGAAGGTTGCGTAATAATTAATTTTGCTAGAAGAAAAGTTCTTATTGCTGGCATGAAGTATGCAGGCGAGATGAAAAAATCTATGTTTAGTATTCAAAATTTCTTAATGCCAGAAAAAGACGTCTTACCAATGCATTGTTCAGCAAATGTTAATGCTGATGGCAAGGTGGCGCTTTTCTTCGGACTTTCTGGAACAGGGAAAACAACTCTTTCTGCTGATCCATCATGTTCTTTGATTGGCGATGATGAGCATGGATGGGCAGAAGGCTCTGTTTTTAATTTTGAAGGTGGTTGCTATGCAAAAACTATTGATCTCTCCCAAGCAAATGAACCTGTTATTTGGAATGCTATTAAAAGCGGCAGCATACTAGAAAATGTTGTCTTAAATGATGCGGGAACCCCCGACTATTCAGACGTAACCCTTACTCAAAATGGAAGGTGTTGTTACCCACGAGCATTTATTAATGACGCAATTCCAGAAAATGCTGCTGGTGAGCCTGATTCAGTTATTTTCCTTACTTGCGATCTAACCGGAATTATTCCTCCTGTATCTATATTATCTAAAGAAGCAGCTGCCTATCATTTTCTAAGCGGCTATACAGCCAAGGTTGGTTCAACAGAAGTTGGTTCTACTTCAGCGATTGAATCTACTTTTTCAACTTGTTTTGGCGCTCCGTTCTTTCCAAGACCAGCTGGAGTTTATGCTGACCTTTTAATGAAAAGAGTAGAAGCATTTGGTTCTAAGGTTTATCTTGTGAATACTGGTTGGACGGGTGGTTCTCACGGTGTTGGTAAACGTTTTGATATACCTACAACAAGAAGGGTTGTTAATGCTATTCAAAATGGTGAGTTAGAAGGCGTTGAAACACAAAGCATTCCTGGGCTAAATCTAGAAGTTCCTTTAATGGTTGAGGGTGTTAAAACTGATCTACTTAATCCCGTGAAAACATGGGCTGACCAAGACGCATATGAGCAAACTGTAAAACAGGTTGTTGCTGAGTTTGAAGAAAACTTCAAAAATTTTGATGTAAGTGATGAGATAGTAAAAGCTGGCCCAGGTTTTTAATGTTTGATGAAAGTTTTCTTAGCCAACTTAAGCGCTGGAATGAAAAAACTTCATTAAAAAATCTTAAATTTAATAGAGGTATTGAACGTGAAACTTTAAGAGTTTCAAAAGATGGCTCTATTTCTAATCGACCTCATCCAGAAGCGCTTGGCTCTCCTTTAACTAATCCGTATATAACTACTGACTTTGCTGAGGCATTAATTGAACTAGTCACGCCTAAGTTTGATAATGTTGATGACCTATATTCTTGTCTTCACGACCTTCATGTATTTACAGCTCAAAATATTGATGAAGATGAATACTTATGGGCGCACTCCATGCCTTGTAGGATAGAAAACGAATCTGATATTAATATTGCTAATTACGGAACAAATGATTCAGGAATGCTCAAGCATATATATAGAAAAGGCTTAAGAGCAAGATATGGTTCTATCATGCAATGTGTTTCAGGGATTCATTATAATTTTTCAATTGATACAGCTAGTTATAAGAACCTCTTGGGTGATAAATACACTCAAGACATGGTTGATGATTTATATCTTGGGCTTATTAGGAATTTTAAAAGAAATTTTTGGTTTATCTTAGCTCAGTTAGCAGCATCTCCTGTCGCTGATAAATCCTATGTATCTGGAAGAAGCCATGATCTTGATGAGCTAAATGCTGACGATGTCTTTTTGCCTAATGCTACCTCTTTAAGGATGAGTAATATTGGTTATCAAAGTCCAATTCAAACATCACTTGGAATTAGGTATAACTCCTTAGCTGGTTTTATAGAATCAGTTAATAAGGGTATTAAGATGCCGCACCCAGATTTTAAAGATCTTGGCTTATATGATGATGATGATGATAGGCACCAGATATCAGATGGGATTATTCAGATTGAGAATGAGCTTTACGACACTATTCGACCTAAAAGAACGTCTTCAGATGGACTTAGGCCATCTAATGCATTGAAAGAACATGGTATTGAGTATGTTGAAGTAAGGGGGGTTGATGTAAGTCCAGATGCTCTTGGGGGTATTTCTAAAGATCAAATGCGTTTGATGGATTTATTTTTAATACATTGTTTTGTCAGCGAGAGTCCGGAGCTAACTGATAAAGAAAATATCCAATTACAAAAAAACCATACTGATATGGTGGCTTCTGGTCGGAATAATTCAACCATGATCTTTTTTAAAGGCAATATGGTTTCTAGTGGAAGTGCTATGGTTGATCTTGTTAACGAACTTGAATTATTAGCAAAAAACTTAGATGGCGATAATGATGATTATTCTAAGGCCCTAAGAACTATTACTACTATGGAGAATCAAAGCGCTACTATATTAAGAAGTATTAAAGATAATAAAAGCTTTCATGATGTGGCCTTTGAAAAAAGTATGCAAAATACTAATGAATTGAGGCAAAATAACTCTTTAGACTTAGGCTATCTTGAATTAGAAAAAGAAGAGTCTTTAAAAAGATTTAAAGATATTGAAGATAACCCTCATAAAGATATTGAGGCTTATGTTGAACAATATAATTCACAAATATAGGAGATAAATAATGAAAGCTTTGCAGTGTGTTGAAATAGGTGGGCCAGATAAACTTGAAATAAATGAGGTTGAATCACCTTCAGCTATTCCTGGGCATGTTGTCATAGATGTTAAGTCAGGCAGTATAAACTTTCCTGATGTTTTGATGATTCAAGGACTTTATCAATATCAGCCTCCTCTGCCTTTTACTCCAGGCGGTGAATCAGCCGGAATTATTTCAGAAATTGGCGAAGAGGTAACTAAGTTTAAAGTTGGTGATAAGGTTTTTGCTATGACTGGGACTGGGGCTTTTGCAGAAAAGATTTTAGCTCATGAAGGCAGCTGCACATTAATACCCGACTCAATGGATTACGATTCAGCAGCGGCTCTATCAATGACCTATGGAACTAGTCTGTATGCGCTTAAGCAAAGAGCAAATATCCAACCAGGCGAAACCTTGCTGGTTCTCGGAGCCTCGGGTGGAGTAGGTATAGCTGCTATAGAGCTTGGGAAAGCTATGGGTGCAAAAGTAATTGCAGCTGCATCTACTCAAGATAAGATTGATATGTGTATGGCTCATGGAGCTGATGAAGGTTTTATATATCCAAGCGGCAATCTTGATAGAGATCAGCAAAAGCAATTATCGAATAAAATTAAAGAATTAACAGGCGGTATGGGTGCAAATGTTGTTTATGACCCAGTTGGTGATAGTTATGCTGAACCCTGCCTTAGAGCAACTGCTTGGGAAGGTAGATATCTAGTTATTGGCTTTGCTGCAGGCGAAATACCAAAAATTCCACTGAACATCACGCTTTTAAAAGGATGCCAAATTGTTGGGGTTTTTTGGGGAGCATGGGTTGGCCTATTCCCAGATGAAAATAAGAAGAATTTTGATGAGTTATTTAAATTACATGCTGAAGGAAAAATAAATCCTGAAGTTTCACAAAGATATGCATTAGAAGATTCTGCTGAGGCTTTCTCGCATCTAGCAAATAGAAAGGCTAAAGGAAAAGTTATTATTAATATGTAACTTAGTAATGAAAAAAATTACAGAAACTGTCATAATTTGAATATGAAAAATAAAACACTTTTAACGCTACTATTTTCAACCATCTTATTTTCAGGCTGTGCGCTTGTCACTGATGAATATCAAGCCAATCAAAGAAAGGTAATTGCTTATCTTTTAGAAGACTTTCCTTTGCCTAGTGATGCCGAAATTGTTAAAGCGCCAACTGTCTTATTAGGAACTGGTGAGGCTATTTCTGGAAGGATTATTTTGACATCAGGCTTTAGTCCTGCAGAAAACCTTATCTTTTATGGAACTGAAACTCTAACTACAGGATGGACATTGGTTTCATCTAAAGTTGGTGAAGAAGTAACATTGGTTTATGCAAAAAATGGAAGATTCGCAACTATCTATATTGCTCCAAAAAATACAGTAGCTGGTTTTATTTCTGGTGATTATGGAAGTGATATTGATATATCGGTTGTCCATCCAGATGCTATTGCAGCTCAAAATCCATATGGTGATTTAAGCTACGAGAATCTCCCAGAATCTCCTTAATTAGGCTGAGTTACTGATTGATAGGTTAGTGATAACCTAGAAATATCAAATGGCGGTCTAAAAAACCCTACAAACTTTCCTTCGGGATTTATTAAAATAATATTATTTACATGAGCATCTAGATGATCATAGTTATCATCTTTCTTGTTCATTGGCGGCATTTTGTTATTTACAGCTAACTGGGTCGCAAGGTTTAAGAGCATCGGCCTGCTTGAGCTTAGACCAATAAATTCTGAATCAAACCCCTTTGCATATGTGTCAATAATTTCTGGCGTATCTCTCTCTGGATCAATGGTTACAAGGATCCACTGCTTATCATCTAAGTAAAAATCTTTATCTCTTAGAACATTCACGAGTTTTGATAATTCATACATTGCTACAGGGCACTCATTCGGGCACCTTGAGAAGCCAAAATAGAGAACTGACCACTTTCCGATTAAATCATCTTTAGTGAAGGTTTTATTATTCGATGATTCAAAAGAGAAATCAGATATTTGCTTAGGCTCTTGGAATAGAAATAACCCGTTAACTAGTAATTCCTGATTCGAAAGTGTTCTGGGTGTAGTTAAATTATTAATAAAAAGTACCAGTACGGTAAGGATAAAAATAATTATAAGTGCGAGATTTACTTTAATAGCTTTCTGCATTTATATATAAATAAAATGATCTACTATTAAGGCAATAAAGATTAGAAATATATAGTAAATCGAAAACCAGAAAGTCTGCATTGCATATTTATCATCATCACTTAAATATAATCGAACTGAATAAAAAAGAAAAAGTGAGCTAAGAATAAGTGCTGACACCAAATAAATTATTCCAGACATAAGAACAATGTATGGAAATAAACTAACTAAAAATAAAATAATAGTATAGAGAACTATTTGCAGCTTAGTAAAAGCTACACCATGAGTTACTGGGAGCATTGGTATTGATTGCTTTGCGTAATCATCTTTCCTATAAATTGCTAAAGCCCAAAAATGTGGCGGAGTCCAAATAAATATTATCAAAACAAGTAAAAGGGCATTTGGCTCAATCGTATTAGTAACTGATGCCCATCCTAGCAAAGGTGGAGCTGCACCAGCTAATCCACCAATGACTATATTTTGTGGCGTTGCTCTTTTGAGATAGATTGTATAGATAAAGGCATAACCGCCTAAAGCTAAGATTGTAAGAATGGCTGTTAAGCTGTTAACAAGAAATATGAGTATTGCTACCCCAAGTAGTCCAATTGTTAGAGCAAAAATGGAAGCGTTTCTAACAGAAATTTCTCCCTGCGGTATTGGTCTTTTGTCTGTTCTATCCATTTCAGCATCAGCTTCTCTATCTATGATCTGATTAATAGCCGCCGCTGAGCCCGAACATAACCCGATGCCTATTAAAGGAACAATAATATCTATTAGTGGAACTAAAGTTTCGCTAGCAAGAACTATTCCCACAAGTGCACAGAGCAGCATCATCAATACAACATTGGGTTTACAGAGTTCGTAGTAATTTTTAACTGTGCTCATCTTTTCCAGGCTAAATAATTAATTGTTAGCGTTGTGATTAAAAGTAATGCAGCTACTAGATTATGGGCTATAGCAATATAAAGAGGTAAAACATATACAACATTCATGATACCTAATGATATTTGAGTTAGCAGTATCACGCCAACTGAAGATGCTAATGGAGCTGCAGCTGTAAACCAAAGTTTGGATATTAATACTAAATATGCAAGCGTTAGAATTAAAGCAGTTACCCTGTGAGAATAATGAATTGCAACTCTGGAAGGGTTATCTAGTAACCCATATAAGTAATTAGGTCCAACCTCTTGATTAAAACTAAATCCATTCTTGAAATCCATATCAGGAGAAAAAGAACCCTGACAGGTAGGAAAATCCGGGCAAGCAAGTGAAGCATAATTGGTGCTTGTCCAGGCGCCTAAAAATATTTGAACTAAGAGCAAGGCTAAGCAAGCTAATGCAATATATTTAACCTTCTGAATATTAAAGGTATTTAATGAAGCAAAATTTCCTGCCCTAATAAAAATAAAGAAGAATAACGAAACAGTAATGAAGCCACCAAAAAGATGGCCTGTAACTATTATCGGTAGGAGTTTTAAGCTAACAGTAAGATAACCAAATACTCCCTGGCAACATATAAATACAAGCAACCCAAGACACCAGTATCTAATGTTAATGTCTTCTCTTTGTTTAAAAGATAAGAAAGAAAGTGCTATGGCAACTAATCCTAGT
>Ga0308019_10002175_pt1 | contig 11355 bp, 5 predicted proteins | sample Neamet284_FD_203135 | JGI IMG/M metagenome (GOLD analysis project Ga0308019, IMG submission 203135) | Marine microbial communities from water near the shore, Antarctic Ocean - #284 | ecosystem: Environmental > Aquatic > Marine > Unclassified | place: Southern Ocean | collected 2014-10-01
TTCCTTGCTGGCTTGCTGCACTTGAACCCCATGAATTAGTATGGGTTCTCGCACCTGCACTATATGCTGAATTCATCAAATAATTGAGTGAGGGTGATTGGAAATTACCAGTATTATCATTCTCCATCGCCTGGAAATATAATTGTGCAGAAGGTGCTACTCCCGCATATCCACCTTTGCTACCATCACCCAACACCGTACAAGAAACGTGAGTGCCATGACCTGAATGTTTGTCTGCAGTAGAACCATCTCCAATCACATCATTACTGCTGACCAATCTTGCACCAAAATCGCCATGATCTCCGTCCAATCCCGAATCAGCAACTGCAACAATTTGGCCGGAGCCATCTAAATCTGTAGTGAAGTATGATTCCATCACATTAGTTTTCATATTACTGCGAGCGTTATCATTATCGATAGTAAATTGTGGATTAAAACGGAATGAGCGAACACTCGGTTGAATAATTAATTCTGCAATCAGTTCACTGTTCAACTGCCCTTCATAACGCCCTTCATCCCATTTTATTATTTCAGACAAGCCTACTTTGGAAACTTCTTCAAGCGACTGGAAAATAGTAAATCCTTGCTCGTCTGTTAATTCTACAGAATCAACCGGACCTAATTCATCTCTCCAACCTTCAAGCCTCACAGTTTGCCCTTGTAGAGCATCAGTTCCATCGGTTAGCATCATGACATCCAAGATTGCATCATCGATTAACAGCGCTAATGGAATTTGATGAGTTGCGACTACACCTTGCACATCGCTTGCTTGCTGAATTGAATTTGAAGTTCCTTGAATGAGTAATCCGGAAGGTGCAATGAATTCTCTAATTATTAATCCTTGAATTTGATTCAGTTGTTGCCTTGCTTGCTCCATTCGTATTGAATCATCTACGATTAAAAGTGAGAGGTCTGGTCGTGCTTGCATCAATTCCATCGGCAATGGCCTTGATGCTGTGAATCCGTATTGGTCAAAATCGCCAATCCGCGATGATGCTAGATTCGGCCTATCTTCGAGAGAATTTGTATCGTCATATTCACCAACTGCATCTGAATATACACCATCTACCAAATCAAATCGGACCCATTCGGTTTGGCTTGAATCGAGTTGGGATGCATCCGTTTGTTCACCCGTAGGGTGAAGCATAGGGCTTAGACTTTGCAATACGAATATCACAACTAAGCACAGCGCCATCCTAAGAGAACTGCTTGTTTGCACAAGTTGAGGGCTGAACTGCCCCGCTTTATCGCTTCGGGTGCATTGATTGCATAGTATGTCAAAACAAAACATAATCAGGAGAAGGGCCAAGTGGTTTTCTCGCCTTCATCAATGAATATTTCACTCGACCAATGACCAACGAAATGATACCAGTCTTGACGGTTTTCATCGCCATTGTAATCGGTCCATTCTATATGCGTATGAACTATGTAATTATCCCAAATGGTATAACCAGAAACTAGCATTTCCAAATCATCCCCTGCTATGGAAGAATGGGCAGAAACTCTATCCAATTCAATTCTCATTTGATCTAGAACTAAACCATCAACATCTTGGAATTCTACATGAATTACAACATCTGTGATTTCTCTACTACCATCATTGTTTAATTCAGACATCATCAAATGTCCACCGCGTTGTTTGTAATGTGTTTCAAGAACTACTGAATCTCGTGGCAGTACCCAGTACCAGCCACTGAGAACAACTCCGATCATCAAGAGGATTACAAAACCTGCCAGCACCACTTGATATGGGTCGACTTCAATCACTTTGTCACGAAGATTCTTTGCTGTTTCTTGGGCGTATTCCCAATCTTCTCTGTCCTCTTCATTATCACCGTCAAAACCTCCTAGTTCTGCTTGTTTATCCAAAACTCTAGCCATTAATCCGCCGGTTTCGGTGATGTCATCCTCATGTACTAACAGTTCGCCGTCTTGGCCCACTGCTATTTTCTTTGATTCAGAACTACTTGCCATGTGATCACCCTAGTAGCATTAAGCCTGAAGCAAGCATTGTAGTCAACGGTTCAACGACCATGATGTGTCTTGTTTCAACAGCACCACCGGTCAATGTTCCAATCAATGAAAGGTCGGTAACAATTCCATTAACAGCTAAAGAAGATGCTGTTGGAATTACCCCAGTAAATTGTGCATCAAGAAGAACTGCTCTGCCATCTAGAACAACGCCGTCCAATGCCGGATAGTAAAATCCTGGTTCTATTGTAGCCTGCGCACTAACTATTATTCTGCCATTTGTAATATCATCCAAGACAATTATTGGATACTTGAACGGGCCTTCATAAATATGAATTGTTGCAGATTTCAAATCCTGTCCAACGATTTCAATTCTGTCAATTGTGACTCCAGGTGCACTTGGAATATTGCTTTGACGAATGTATACACGTTTGACTCCAACACCAGAGGAATCAACCTTCATACCCCAATCTTCAGTTGGTACAAGTTGGAAACGCCTCGGTAAATCTTCAGCCAACATCAAAACATCTCCCTTGGAATCAATCGCTCTTCCATTTGCTTCAAGATATAAGTCCATATCATCTGTATTCGAAGTATAATCTAGACTCATCATACCTTGGAAAGAACTCATTTCGCGAATATCAAACACAAGTTGAGGTTGCGCTTTCAACTGCATAACTCCAGGTAAATCTCTCATGAAAACTGTAGCAGGCCACCAAAAACCATCAATATATCTCATTGATTGCAACATGATCGCATCTGCTGAATGACCATCTATTTGGTATTCTATTGGCACCTCGATATCTACCAGCAATACGTCTCCAATCGTTGCTGAAAAGTCTGTTGATTGAGGGACACCGATGATAAGTGCCTCAATTCTATTCATCACATGTTTATCAATAAAAATTGCATGGGCTGAATTTAACCTTGCTCCGATATCATAGTGCATGTCAACTGTAACACGCGGTACAGTTAGATTATCTTGTGTGGAAAATACTGCATTGGCGACAACGTTGTTAGGGTTTTGATTATCAAGTCCATCTAAGACCAATTTCAAATCTTTCCCATCAAAACCATTTACTTCAAATGTCAATTGCTGGCGTTCAGGTTGCCATTGGTCTAATTCAATATCTAATTCATAGGTTGGAATGCCGTCAAGTGTTCTGTAATCATATTCTATTAGAATCGTCCCAGGTGGTAAATTCGGCAACCATGAGCGAATATGCCATGAACGTCTATCTTCGATGGTGATTCCTTGTTGTTCCCATTTTGATAAATTTACACGAGCGATTTCTTCATCTGTGAGAACAGAGTCTGAAAGTGAATTAGCTAATATACGGGAGTCGGTGATATTTGCTGCCTCTAGTGCGCTGACTACAGCATCTACCTCACTGCTACTAATCATGCCATCTTCTAATGCAGAATTGACAACTTGACGGCTAGAAAGAGTAAATGTTGGCATTCTTGAGAGATTAAAGATTACACGAGTTTGTTCTTCAACTTCCATTGATAAGCCATGCTGCCAATTAGGAATATTGTCAATATTTGTGCCTTTAGTGAACTCAGCAGTTATATCAAATTCTTCACCTGTTTCTAGATTCAAACCGATAGCCATATCTTCATTATTTCCTGATGTCCCTGCTAAATCCATTGACATGGAATAAATGAAATCATTTACGACTGTACCAAAGTCAACAAGATCACCCAAAAAGAATGATACTGATTCAATTCCTTCACTGTCTCCAAAGTCTGGTAGTTGTAAATCTGTTGAATCTACAGAACTTGGATATGCCATGGTGATATTTGCTGGTAATGGGTCAAGCCTTGCCTTCCCATTAAGTCCCAAAAATGGATCATCGTAAACTGAAACATCTTCCATCAAGATGTTAAATGGAGATGAGCTAGAACGTAATAATTGAATTCGGGAATTACCTTCTGGACCGCTAGCAGATGGTACAAGAGGTGACAATCTTTGCAGACTAGTAACATTTGAAATCTGAGCGCTAAGACTTGCTTCGCCATTATTGGCATCAATCCAATATCTGAAATGGTCTCCATCCATGGTCAATGGTTGTGATGCATTGGTCATTTGGATCTGGATTGAATCCATCGGTTCACTAGCAACATACCCGATTGTATCTCCTAGCAATATAGAAAACGAGGCGGGAAGTCCAGCAAGACGTATTGCATTTCTTTGATCACCTGATGCCCCCCCATAGGTGATGGTGCCGATAGGAGTGCTTGCCGAGTATGATAATTCAGAAGCTGTTTGAATAACTGAAAAACTGCTAGGGCGATTTGAAACAGTTGCTGATTGCTGAACTGCATCATCTAAGACTGTGCCATGATGTTTGATATGACCAATCAATAATGGCCCACCTTCGATACCATCCAATTCCATATTTCTAATTTCGTTTACAGGGTCAAAGGCATGTCTAATGTGACTTATACCGCCAATTTTTATGCTGATTGCAACCGGTACCAGTGGTGGTTGGTTTCCTAGCCTGCCGGCTACAACATCCAAATCCATATCTTGGGAAAGGAGAATGTGGTCCATCTCAGGAAGCCAAGGTTGGTCCGAAGAGGAGATTGCTAATTGTAAACTACCAATTTCCATCGGTTCTCTTACCGATGTCGGCAAACTCTGCTTTATTTGATTGTAACAATTGATATTGACTTCACCACCGCTTGAACCCGCAGTTCCTACAATAGAAGATGGTAAGCCATTAACGACATCGCCAATATCCAAAATGATTTCAAGGATTGACAGTAACGCGTTATCGAATACTTGTGCGACTGTGTTCAAATTCGGATTATCAAAATTAATCCTTCCAAGACCGCTGCTCGGAACCAAGAAACTACCCTGTACAACTATTGCTTTGGGTACATTATCAATTGCTACTTGCATAGATGATGAATCGTTAACATAACCGCCTCTCATGAAAGTTGATTTGTATTCTAGTCGATCTATTGATTCGGTTCCAACAATGGCGATTAATGTATTTGGTGGGCTACTTGGATTTACTGGTAATGTTGGGTCATTGACATTTCCATCTTTGTCATCTGTGAAATTTTTAATTGCAATAATGAGTGATAATCTAGTTGGCATATCTCCTGGAAGATTAGCAGACCCTGGTGCTTCTCCAATCATGCTAAAAATTGCATTTATTTCATCACCATGTAGGGAGCCTGATGGCAACCCTCTAATCCAAACCCTTGAATCTGTGATGTTACCAAATGGTAAATCTCCTTCTGGAACTTCGGACCTATCTTCATAATAATGTACATAGAGATCTATACCAGTATCTGAATAAACTTCTACTGTATCAAATGAGTTCTTACCGAGATTGTCATTTCTCAAAGTTAAATCCACTTCACCTGGAAGTAGAGTTGAACCTTGTTCTGGATGGAACCCTGCATCAATATATGCCAATTCTAAAATTGGCACTGCCTGACCTTCAGTTTGTTGCCCAAAGTGAACATAGCCAATACCTACACTAAAGCCACATTTATGCATCCTAGATTCTGCTAAATGATCATTGATTGGGTCGAAATAATCATCATCTTCGCAATCGGTTTGAAGGTCTGAAGAATCGTGGTTTGGATTGACAATTCTTAATGCATAAGGCGCTGATACTGCAGTCAATGCTAGTTCGGATGAGTTCACTTGTCCGCCTATTAACGCTGCTACTAGTGCAAAGGCACTGGTGAAAGCAGCATTGACGTCAAATGTCATCTTTTGAATTCCGACTCCTAATGTGAAATCGCTAGGAGGCTGGGTGAAACGTGTATCGATTACTATCGCATAAGATTCTGAATTATCTAAGGTAATATCAAAGGCTAATCCCTTCATTAAGCTGACTTCTAGATTAGCAAGGTCATTCCATAACGGGTCATTTTGATTAAGAGTAGTTACCGCCCATTTGAAAGTAGGTCGGATCCAAATCTCCTCAATAAGAGGAATTATGTCATCGCTGAATTCAACACCGATTCCTTCACCGAGTGTAGCTATTCCCTCAACTGTTAATGCAACAGAAAGGTCATCGACACCATCACCGTCGACATCAATATAATTCTCAAAGAGTGTCAATCCACCAGTGGCAGTGAATATTTCACCTGTGAATGTACCTGAATCCCAAGCCTCATGAGATGGCCCATCGTTCCTTGAAGAATAATTAACATAAATCGCATATGTATTTACTCCAATACCTAATAAATTATCTAATCCAAATTGTTCAGTTGAAAATAAAGTATTAAACAGATTGTAAGGCCATCCATCTGGATGTGTAGCCTCTCCAATGAGAAATTGGTATGGTTTGGGATGGTCTGACTCAAACGGTGCGGAGTCTCTCATTTCAATATCATCGAGATAACTATCCGCCTCACTTAGTGCATCGCCAGTAGTAATTGGTCTCGCAGCAGCATCAACATAGGCCAATGAATTATCTGCGCCTTGAACAGCAATGAATGATTCACCACTTTGCTCCCTATCTGCCAATGTTTGAGCAAGAGCGTCAAGAACTCCGAAGTCATCAGTTGCTACGCTAACATCTGCATTGACGGGTACTGCGATTGAAGACATCATTACCAAGACGAGGAAAATTGACATCCGCCTAGGGTCTGCCTTTTGTGGCAAACCTTGGCGTATCAAGCGAGGCTTCCGCTCATCCATATACTAAAGGAAGATTAACACCTATGAGAAGCATTCGCCTCTTTGCATACTTCTAGAGTGATTTCAGTAATCTATAGTAGCAATCGAACATGCTCCAATGCTCTCTAGTAGGTATGCAATTATGCACCAATTAAATTGTCTACTTGGCAAGATGGACATGCTACAACCGCCTTAGGAACACCTGCTGGAAGTGTGATCTCAAATCCAGTTCCACAAGATTCGCAGACACATTTCAGTTCGGTTGCAACGGGGGTAATTTGTTGTTCTACAACTACGGGTACTTGTTGTTCGACAACTACAGGACGTGTCCCTGAGACTCCTTCAGGAAGAGCAATTCCACCACTTTCGACAAGCGCTTTAGGTGCTTCATTTTGGATCGGTTGTGCTGCTGGTTGTGCTACTGATTGTGGAATAGAACTCTCTTCTTCTTGCAATAATGCTGAAGCTTCTGCTGCTGAAGAAATACTTCCTGCACTCATTTGAGGTGGTTGGGAGTATCCGCTATTACTTGCAAATCCAAGGTCTGCGGTATTTTCATTACCATAGATTGACTGTAATTCTGCTTCCTTCTCCGTTATTTGTCTATCGGAATCTGATTGGACTTCCCCTGCATCTAGACCTGCTAATTGAGTAGCATTGGCAAATAATGGCAACGCTCTAGTATGCTTTACAGTGGCCATGTGAACAATCACTTCTGCTTCAGATAATCCTCTTCCCAACAATATTTCGCTTGCTATTCGAGATTGCCACCTTCTATGACCTATGATTGCAACTGCAGATGTAATCGCTACAATAAATAGAACCAAAAACAGAATCGGAGTGATTCCTTCTTGTATTGGTGCCGATGCCACATTAACTGCAAAGGCGTGTGAATCTGAATTATTTGATTGATCAAATACGGTTAGAACTACTTCATTACGACCAATTTTATTGAAGGTAATACTGGTTTGATATCCGATTAAATCTGCATCATCCCTAGGATTCCCATTGTTATCGGTATCCCTGCTAGGTTGCAAATCCCAGTGATAACGTAACTTGGTGATGTCATCATAGGAATCTGTGGCTGAAACTGAGAAAGTAAGTTTTTCTCCAACCGTTCCCGCAGAAGCAAATCCTTCAAGACTGGATGAGTCGAGTATTGGAACTGTTGTATCTAAGACGATCACGCTAGTCATCACAGAATTTGTATTTCCCGCTCCATCTGAAACTGTTAGCCCAATACTGTGGGTACCAATGTCATTCCAACTTAGAAGAATTGAATTGTTTTGGCCATATGGTGAACCATCATATGTCCATGCGCATGTTAATTCTGTGTAATCATCAGTACTTGAATCACAATTGAAAGAAATAGATTCGGCAATATTTACTCTCCATCCATTACTGACCGGCAATCCACTGCCGGTAATTCTGGCAACCGGGTCTACCACATCAATAACTGTAATCGAATAATTTGTTTGAGCGATTTCTCCTGTTTGTGAAGTCGCGGTTAGAGTTACTGTTTTGACACCAGGGGTTTGCCAAGTGGCTTCAACTTCCCAGCCATTGGCATCATCATTTGCCAACCCATCAGCGGAATAAAAATCCCAACTGAGTGTATCGATTTGTTGTAACTTATTAGGAGTTAAATATGCATTTAGTGCGATAGATTGGCCTATTGCAACTGTTGAATTGTCTTCATCATCAATGATTGGATTTAGAGGCGGTGCTAACTCAACTCTAACAGTCATTCTAACCTCTTCGATTCCATCACCGCCACCCACTGGAGTGTCGGTATTATCTGCGATAACAACCAATTCTTGGCCATCTAATTCTACAGGAACAAGCCAGGTCATAGAAGCGGAGTCTGCCACATTTTGCAAAGCCCCTCCGTTAACATATAGTGAACCAACGCCACCACTTGAATACAAATCATACATTTCCTTTGTTTGTAAATATACATCAGCTTGTCCTTGCAAAGCCCATGCGGAAATGACTACCGATGTTCCTGCGTCTAATTTCAAATCATCACCAGATAATAGCACTTGGCTGCTTTCATTATCCATCTGAATCAAATTATGGAATGGTGTCCAATAAGATTGGTCGATTTTTGTTGCAGATAGAGAAACCTGTGATTGATTTCCACCTTGATCGCCCATGCCTTGGTCTCCATCATGAGCCAAGTTATCTAGAACAACATACCATGTTTTCTCAGTAATAGATGCTGGTACTTGCCAATTGAATTGGTATTGGCCTTCCGCATGTTCTGTGCTTACAATCTGTTCAAAGGCGTTATGATATGATTGTCCTAAATCATATGTTTGGACTCCATTTTCATCAAACAGTAATAGGTCGATAGATTGCAATATTGTGATATCAAATTGATAGACATCTCCTGATTGTAATTGTCCCAAATCGACTTTGACACAAACTCCACCATCTATTCCAATAGAACCAGGAATGCTTGAGATATCTTGCTGTAAGCAATTAGGAGTAGCTCGCCCTGATTCGGCTGCAATCGCAGAAGGCCAAATCATCATGACGACCAGTATCAGAGCAACGATGCGAGATTGCATGATTTGGCCCTCGCCTTAACACACTTCAATAGTTTGCTTGCTTGAATCAACGGCTCCAGCCATTGCCATTCCAAAATAGATGGACGATTTGACCATCATTTTCAACAATTATTCTGTCACCATCTGAAAGTGCTGAGCAAGAAATAGCGCTATCTTGCAGGATTGATTGTACCTCTCTCAAAGGCTCTCCTGAATCTTTTATTCTAGAAGAGTAATGGGTTATCGCTAGATGTTTAGCGCCACACTGAACGGCTGTTCTTGCAGCGCCAGTGGCAGTACTATGCAAGAAATCGTCAGCCCATTTTGCTGCCTCTTCAACGAAGGTTGCCTCGTGAATTAATAGATCACAATTATCCAAATTTGTAATCCCTGGTGCTAATTCTGCTGTATCTCCAGAGATTATTACGCGCAAGCCATTTTTGGGCTCACCCCTAAAGTCAGCAGCGTGTAATTTTGTACCATTATCCAATTCAATATCTTGGCCGCTAGCCAATGCTCCTTTTTGCTCAACATTAAGTCGGTTTTCTGCCGCCTTCATTCGATTGAAAGTACCAGTTTTTGCTTTTGATTCAACCATCCAGGCACAAGATGGTACTGAATGGTTAGTTTTCAAAGGGCAAAGTTTGTTGTTTTTCCAGTTAGGTTGAGGCATGCTCTGTAATTGGTGGACACTATTTTGTTGTGTATCAAATTCTAGCCAGCGATTATTCTCAATATCCCCTAGCACCCAACGAATTGGATAAGATAGGGCTTCATGATTCCCTCCTAGTGATTGCCAATATCTGAACTGGCGTGCCAATTCTGCAGGAGGGGCTTGGTCTGGGATTTGTTGATTATTCAACAGTGAATCGAATACTTCTTTGCTAGTAGGCCCTAATACCAACAATGGACTTTCTCTATTGTCTAAACTCATGCTTTGTAACCATGGTAATAATCCCCAGGTATGATCCAAATGCCCATGAGTTAAACATACAGCATCAATTTTTACTGTTTTCAAAGTTGTACCTTTCTCAAACAGTTTCAGATTCTTGCGCTGGTTGGCGAATCGTGTTTGAAAACCTTCACCTGCATCGATAACAACAGTGCCTTCATCACATTTTATGATGCTTCCACTAACTTGTCTTTTGGATGTAGGACGGGCCGAAGCAGTACCAAGAACGTGAACATCGAATGCCAAATAATTCACCTCAGTTGAGTGGTATTGGAGTTGCAGGGAACCAGCGTAATACCACTATACGGTCTATCCCTCTAACCCAGCGCCATGGAACGGCTAGGTGAATACTCCCCTCAACTAATTGAGGGTCGGTTTCTCTAACAAATAAGTGAGTGCATTGCATTGTATTTTCATCGATAACAGCATCGTGAACAAGGCCGAGTCGGCGCCCATCTGGGAGATAGACCTCGAGACCTGAAAGTCTCGTCATCACATCCTCGCCTTGCACCATGTTTTGACCTGTAGTATAGCCCATCAATAAATCCGCCTATTGTAAAATGAATCATACAACGACAATTAATGAAGCCTTAACAAATCAAAGGCTGAAGTGAATTGTGAGTAAATCACTTTCCACGGTTCAGGTTTGCCTTTAGAGAAGGACGTAGCTTTTCTGCGCCCTTACCCTTGTTGAACAATCCACGACCACGCTTTCCAGCAGAGGTCATACCACGGTAAACACGTCCACGGTGGGACTTGTTTCCATTTGCACGGGAGAATACACCAAGTTGCTTGTCAGCGATTATTGATGGGTGGTCGGTATCGATCATGATAACCTCGTAGAACTTGTGCTTTCCATCTTGGCCAACCCAATAGGAGTTTAGAACTTCTAAATTAGGGAAGTGACGTGCAACACGCTCTTCTGCCATGCGTTGAATATTCTTACCCATGGTAATCTTCTTCATACCCATCTTGGATGGCTTACGCTTCATGTTAATCTTACTCTTACGAAGTCCACCACGGCGGACTCTAGTTCTGATTACTACAACGCCTTGCTTTGCTTTGTAGCCCATTCTGCGAGCAGCATCTAAACGAGTAGGACGCTCGATACGGCAATTTACCGGCTCGCGGCGCCATTCTGCCATACGAGTCTGACGATACATGTGAGGAAGAGCATCTTTTGGACGCTTCCAGGTTGCACGAATATGATGATACAATCCTTGTGACAT